>OLNJ01000031.1_pt1 | contig 129293 bp, 124 predicted proteins | sample 1672191 | NCBI WGS metagenome assembly OLNJ01 (sample SAMEA3136657, study PRJEB25190) | human gut metagenome | biome: human gut; feature: human-associated habitat; material: faeces | place: Austria | collected 2013
GGAATTAAATATACAATTGAAGGTAACTTAGAATTAATTAAAACATGTTAAAAAATCTTTCATCATTAGTGGATAGTTAGCAAAACTGATTTACTTTCACCCACACTCATTTTGATTTTACTATCTAATGATGATATTAAAAAAGCTCTAGCATTTATTAAATGCTAGAGCTTTTTATTATTTATTTTTACTCAATTTCAGCCAATTTCGGTATCCATAAATTCCATTAATTAAGTAGGCTGAGAACATGATAATCATCGTTACTGAGCCATCAGGAGTTCCAAGAAGTAGTGTCCACATCATAATAGAGAACACATTGATAATCATCCATAAAATCCATTGTTCTGTGAAGCGTCCAATTTGTAATAAGAAAGCAACAATCGATAGAATTGTTGTTGTTGAGTCAATTAGTTGTAGATTTCCACCAAGAGCGATAAGTACTCTCCAATAAGCTACAATAGCAATCACTAGACCGATAACGAGTAGAAAAATTTGTTTAGCAGTTAAGCGACGAGCAATAACGGTCCCCTCATCATTTTTTTGTTTACGCCACATATAAAATCCAACAAGATTCATTGGAAGATAGTAAAATCCATTTAACATGACTTCTCCAAAAAGTCGATTTTGATAAGCAATAATCGCATAAAGGCCAACATTTATTGTAGCGAAAGCATAGGTTGAAATTTTTCCCTTTGCACAAAGAACAACTGAAATAATTCCTGTTACACCACTAATTAATGCCATTGGAGTATCACCCCAAACAATACTTAAAATAAGCATCGTTAACGTTGAAATAATTAACCATGAAATTTCAAAAATGCTCCAATCACTAAAATAATTTTTTGTTTTCATCACTAATGCTGACATAAAAAATCCCCCTTATTGAAATATTCTTCTTCAAATTTACTGCTTTGTAAGCTCACGACTTTGGCTGCAACTTTGTTGGCAATCTCACAGCATTGTTTTGTCTCATAACCGAGTGATCTTAGTGCAATGATTGCTCCAAGATGGCTATCACCCGCTCCGATTGTGTTAACAACTGTGGTTTTAGGTGCTTCTATAATCATTTGATTTTCCCCATCAAAATGTAGAACACCGTGTTCCCCGAGTGTGATAAATAATTCGTTATGAGTTAAAGCGTATAGTTTTCTCACAGCAAGATTTAAATCTTGCTCTTTTGTGAAGCTTAAAGCTTCAGACTGATTAATATGTAAAATAGGATGTAGCTTAAATAAACGTTCCATTGTTTCTTGTTCGATAAATGTAATACGTGGACCTGGAGCGAAGTATAGATTTTTTATTTCTTGCGTACTTAGCCATTGACTGATAATAGCCCCACTTAACCCTTCCATCTCGTATCCAGAAATGTAGATATTATCATACTGTTCCCCACTAAAAGCATCTAACCAACGTCTTTGATAGTTAGCTTCAACACCAGGAACTGTTATAAAGGTCCGTTCTCCGTGATGTTCAACTAAACAAAGGCAATATCCGTTATCCACAGTTTGCTCCTCGATGTGAACGGGATAGCCATGTTTGATTAATTCTTCCTTAATCATTGAGGCGTAAGACCCAGAACCAACGGGAACAGCCAAATCGTGTTCTACATCAAAGTGATTTAAAATCGTTGCCACATTATACGCGCATCCACCAATTGTGACGCTCTGTTTTTGGCAGAAAATATCGTCACCCGTTTTAGGTAAGACGTCGATATTTAAAATAACATCTACAATCGCATTCCCAAGCAGTAAAGTTTTCACATTACGCCCCCCCTTTGTTCTGCTAATGCATCTACATATTCCATTAAATTGACATCATTTGCTTCATTAATAAGTTCAACCCATGATGAATCAAGTGCTGTGTATCCTTGGTAAGCACCACAAATCGCACAAGCCATCGCTCCGATTGTATCAGTGTCTCCCCCGAGATTTGCACAAAGTAAACTACAATGTTTTACATCTTTCGCATAATAAGCAATTGCAAGAGCAGCAGGAACTGATTCACTAATTGTTACACCACATCCGATGATTTGATAGATAGCCTCTAAGAACGATTCATCTTGGTCTTTATAACGTTTAGCAAATTCAATGCCAAGCTTCGTTCTTGCAACAAGAGATGGATTAATAGTATCAGCCCCAAGAGCAAGTGCCTCTTGTTCAATACTATAAACAGATTGTAAAATTTCATCAAAGTCTTTGTAGATCATGGCACAACTTACAGCGTGAGCAATCATACAGGCACCAGCTATCGTGATGTCACTACTGTGCGTAACCTTTGTAATATGCGCTACATATTGAATGAGCTCTGATTTTTCATCAGGTAAGAATAAACAGCCAACAGGAGGAATCCTCATTGCAGAACCGTTTGTCCCAGATTGATTCGTAATCGATTCTATATTTTTTCCTTCTTTAAAACTAAGTAAGGCGGCTTTAGATGTGGGCCCTAAAATGTTTTTTTCAAAAGCTTGTTCTTTTTTTGCCCAAGCAAGAAGTCTAGTTGCGATATCAGTTGGCAAAACGTTGAAATGATTGGCTATTAAAGAGTCTAGGATGATTAAAGCTTGTGCAGTATCATCTGTAAATTGTCCTCTTTTATACTGATAAGCCACTTCATTTTCCGAAGGTCCATCTAAGAAATCTGTAATGCCCCTAAAAAACTGTTGGACTTTTTTTCGACTCCAAAGTTCAGAGGGCATCCCCATAGCATCACCGATTGCCATTCCATAAAGAGTTCCAGCAATTTTATTTTTCATACAGCCGCCTCCTAATAAACTTTACAGGTGACAAGACACCTGCCAAGGTAATATTCTAGTTTATTTGGATAAAATAGTCAATGTTTTATGAATGATAATCTTTCATATCAATAAAAAGATGTGAATAACCCTATTAGTGGGTTATCCACATCTTTAAAATGCTTAATTACTATTTGAGAAGATGTAGTATTTTGCTTTTTACCTTCATTACACTCGCTATCTAGGCCATGACGTCGGTTAATACTTATTGCACGTTATCTTAAAATCCGATATGATTCAACAAGAGGGGGAGATAATGATGAAAAAAGAGCAAGCATTATTAGTTATTTTAACACTGACCTGTTTTATAATAGGGTGTTCAACAACTGAAACAGAGGATGAGGTTACAATCAATGGAACACCCATTGAAGAGAAAACAACGATCGGAAAAATAACCATTCCACTAGGCCAGACATTTAAGTTAATCCATGACGAAAAAGAGGTGTTAGAAATTGCTGTGACCGATGTGACGTTAACGGATGCACGTAATGAGTTCAATGAGGCGGTGGATAATGTCGCAATTGTAACTATTGAGGCAATTAATATATCAGATGAAGTCGTGTTGTTAAATGAGTCCTATTTTCATTTTTATGATGAAACAGGGAAGAGGTTAGACTTATATCCCATGTCGGGTTATGATTTAGATCTCGAATTCTCAAGTTATGCAGCCATAGCACCTGGTCGTAGACGGACGATTAAAATAAATGTTGGAATTACAACAGGGGATATTTTGAAAATTGATGTGGCTCATAATACAGAGGATGAGCCTTTTGCGACAATTGATACCGAAACAGTTGTTGAGACCATTTTTGAATCATCGCTTGTGACGGCTTCATACTTAGATGAGCTTGAACTAGGGACACCATTTACTGTGTTAGCGCAATTTAGTGAGGAACCATTTGAAATTAACATTAAATCAATCGCGCTAACAGATGAGCGTAATGAGTATATGGAAAGTGAAATGCCTGATCGAGCGGTAGAGACAGTTGCAATTATTACGATTGAAGGTAAAAATATTGGAACAAAAAGAGAAGCTTTATGTGACTCAAACTTTTTAATTTATGATGAAACAGGTAACGGTGTAACTTTATATCCACTCATCACCACAAATAAATCAGTTGAGTGGGTTGAACCTGGTCAGACCGCATTAATTGATATTGTAATTGGTATTAAAACAGGATCAAATTTTGACATAGAAGTTAGAGATAAGGTTACAAATACTAAAACATTTGCAATTTATAAATATAGAAACTAAAGAGCTAAACAGGGACATTCGTTAAGAATGTCGCTTTTTTTAATTGAAATCAATTTTTTAATAGTTATTACTAAGCTTTATTATCCTTTAAAAGGAAAATATCCTAGTATGACTTTAACAATTTTATTAATAGAATTTATTAGTGCTATCTCACAGTTCAAGAAATTAGAAATGAGAACTTACTTCATAATTATTTCTAAGTTTACGGAACATAGTTTGATATATCAGAAAAGTGTCATTTGTCCGATATGAATACATGATGAGGTATCTGAGCTATTGCATGCTTAATCGTCTCGAACCTTAGTTTATATGGGGGTTCCACGTTTTGAATGTCCTATGAAATTTTTAACGTCAAACCTTAACATAGATTTGTCAAAAAAAACAAATGGTAAAATCATGCAAAACATAAGGAGATATAGTATAATAGGAGAAATACTAATTTGTTAGGTGACGATTTTAGGGGAAATAAATAATTTAAAATTAAGTTATTTTTTAAAGTCGGTAAACTAGCAAATATTCATAGTAAATTTTTCTTAATAAGGAGAGACATAAGATGAAATTTAATGATTTTAAGTATGAAAGACCAAATTATGAACAATTCAAAAATGAATTTGGTGCTTTAGTTTATAAGTTTGAGGCTGCAACGAATGCAGAGGAACAATTAGAAATTGTGAACAAAATTAATGCCATGCGTTCTCATATAGAAACAATGGCAACCTTATCTTCGATTCGCCATAGTATTGATACACGAGATGAGTTTTATGACTCTGAACAAACGTATTGGGATGAACAGGGTCCTCTTTATGAAGAAGCAACGTCTGCTTTTTATCATGCAATCGTTAAATCACCATTTCGTGCTGAACTTGAAGAGAAGTTAAGCAAACAATTCTTTACGATTGCAGAGTTTAATTTACGTTCATTCTCGCCTGAGATTATTGCGGATTTACAGGAAGAAAATAAATTATCTAGTCTTTATACAAAGTTATTAGCATCAGCTAAAATTCCATTTGATGGTGAAGAGCGTACGTTACCAGGAATGGGTAAATATTTATTAAGTGAAGATCGTCAGGTCCGTGAAGAGGCTTCAGTTGCTAAATACCATTTCTTTGAAGAGAATGAAGCTGAAATCGATCGTATTTATGATGAGTTAGTAAAAGTTCGTACACGTATTGCTAAAAAATTAGGATTTAATAATTTCGTTGAACTTGGATATACTCGTATGATGCGCAGTGATTATAATCCAGAGATGGTTAAAAACTTCCGTAAGCAAGTTTTAGATTATATTGTGCCAGTAGCAAGTTCTTTATATAAAAGACAGGAAGAGCGTTTAGGTTATGGGGAACTTCGTTATTTTGATGAAAAGTTCGAATTTAAAACAGGTAATGCGACACCTAAAGGAAGTCCAGAGTGGATTTTAGAAAATGGTGTGAAAATGTATCATGAACTTTCTCCACAAACAAAAGAATTCTTTGATTTCATGGTAGAAAGTGAGTTATTAGATCTAGTGAATAAACCGGGGAAAGCGGGTGGAGGATATTGTACTTATATTCCTGAATACAAAGCGCCATTTATCTTCTCTAACTTTAATGGAACAGCAGGGGATATTGATGTCTTAACGCATGAAGCGGGACATGCTTTCCAAGTTTATTCTTCACGCTGGATTGAAACACCTGAGTTAAACTTCCCAACGTATGAAAGTTGTGAGATTCATTCAATGAGTATGGAGTTCTTTACATGGCCTTGGATGGAATTATTCTTTAAAGAGGATACGGACAAATATAAATTTACTCACTTAGGATCAGCGATTAAATTTATTCCTTATGGAATTGTTGTGGATGCATTCCAACATTTCGTTTATGAAAATCCAGAAGCAACACCGGCAGAACGTAAAGCGGCTTGGCGTAATCTTGAAAAACAATACTTGCCACACAAAAACTATGAAGGATGTGACTTCCTAGAACGTGGTGGTTGGTGGTTCCAACAAGCACACATTTTCAATAGTCCATTTTATTATATCGACTACACATTAGCTCAAATCTGTGCCCTACAATTTTGGAAACGTATGCACGATAATCGTGAAGATGCATGGAATGACTACGTTCGTTTATGCGAGGTAGGTGGGACAAAATCGTTCCTCGGACTTGTATCATATGCAAATTTAAAATCACCATTTGAAGATGGATGCGTAAGCTCTATTATTTCAGACATTAAAGCGTGGCTAGATTCAGTTGAAGATCAAAAATTATAAAAAAAGAGTATTGCTTAAATAAAGAAAACGCGAAGGATTACCTTCGCGTTTTCTTTATTTCCTTACAGAGATGTAAGGTTAGAAGTGTATTTGTAAGTTGATTATTATGGTATTTTATCTATTATTTTATTAAAATAAGTCGTGTGAAATAAACTTAATTTCCTTAGAAAGTATTTTCTAAATGTTTAATTCATAGTATCATTAGGTAGGTTATATTTTACATTGAAATTTTAATAATTGAAAAGTTGAAACAGGAGGGTTAGTTGTGGGTTTTATTGAATACTTAAAAGTAATTTTCCTTGGATTTGTTGAGGGGATTACGGAATGGTTACCTGTTAGTAGTACAGGTCATATGATTTTAGTTGATGAATTTATTAAGTTAAATATGTCGGCGTCATTTATGGAGATGTTCTTTGTTGTTATTCAACTTGGAGCAATTTTGGCGGTTATCTTTATGTTTTGGAATAAGATCTTCCCATTTGAGTTTAAGGGTGGCTTTAAAATCAAACAAGATACGATGAATCTTTGGTTTAAGATTATTGTGGCATGTTTACCAGCAGCAGTTATTGGTTTAGCATTTGATGATTGGTTAGATGAACATTTTTATAATTATCAAACTGTTGCCTTAATGTTAATTATTTACGGGGTTTTATTTATTGTTATTGAGAATCGTAATAAAGGTCGTAAGCCAGTGGTAACGAATTTATCACAAATTACATACAAATTTGCTTTAATGGTTGGAGTTTTCCAATTACTTGCTTTAATTCCAGGAACATCTCGTTCAGGAGCAACGATTTTAGGAGCTATTTTAATTGGTGCTTCTCGTTATGTTGCATCAGAGTTTACGTTCTTCTTAGCTATTCCAGTTATGTTTGGAGCAAGTTTATTAAAACTTGTTAAATTCGGATTTGCTTTTACTAGTGCTGAATTAATTACGTTAGCTCTTGGATCATTTGTAGCATTTGTTGTTTCAATTTTTGCAATCAAGTTCTTAATGGGATATATTAAGAAACATGACTTCAAAGTATTTGGATGGTACCGCATTATCCTGGGTATTGTCGTTTTAGCCTATTTCTTCTTCTTTGGAGCATAAAAAAAATCGCTAAGACTTATGTCTTAGCGATTTTTTTTATTGAAGTAAGTTTTTCCACCAGTTTTGGGTTGATAACCATTTATTAAAAAGAATAAAAATTCCATATCCAATGATGCCTCCAAGTGTATTTAGAATTAAATCATCAATGTCTGATGAACGCCCAATAAAGTACTGGAAGCATTCAATGAAGAATGAGAAAGCAAAAGCAAAAAGTGTGGTATTAAAAAAAGAACGAAATTTTTTGAATACAATTGGTAGTAAAAATCCAAGGGGGATAAACATGATTATATTCGAAATGACCTGGCTCATTGTGAAGGTATCAAATAGCCAGCTAAATGGAATTAGGTTAAGGCGATGATAAGGTGGGTTAAAGTTTAATCCACTTCCGATTATGCTTATTAGGATAGTTGCAAATAGGATGATGAATATGATTCCTGCCAGTCCTAAATAGCTAAGTTGTCTAAGAATAGGGATTTGTTTTTTTTCGTAGGATAAAGTAGAACGGTAAGTAGATAATACCAACGATAATCAGGAGGATGACTCCTAGGAATATATTATCTAAAATGTTTTGTAACATGAAAAGCACGCTCCTTATTTATAAAAAATCTGTACCATGCATTTAGTATAGCAAACAGAAATGAAGAAAACCGCAAGAAATTCTGAAGATTTAATGAATATTAAAAAACCCCCGACCAACGTACGGGGGGTTTCGCGTGCACAGAGCAAAAGAGGAGACTCCGAGTGGAATCTAGATATATTATTTGATAATTTGTCGATTTTATGCACTAAAGGGCCTATTTTAAAATTTGGCGGCGCGGTTACAAGTATTAATTGGGAGATTAAGTAAAGTAAAATAGGTTTTATTTTTGATAATTTTAGGCACAATAAGAATGATTTTTCGGAAGGAGTGATTTGATGGGTACAAATCTTCATGTACAGTTAACTTATGATGAGAAAGCAAAACGTTTTGATTGCCGTAATCGATTAGATGAGGTTATTGCAAGTTTATTAAATGGTGATGTTTTTACATTAGACCACTTAAATACAACGGTTTTAGGAATAGTTAAATTTTCACCAGAGTGTAAACCATATGGTTTTTATTTTGAATCAAATGATGGACAACTAAAGGTTCAATTAACTGATGGAATGAAGGGATATGTTGAGATTCAGGATCAAGATAAAGTAATGAAATAAAAAACTTAGATTTAAAAAGGAGTCTCTTAACTGATGGAAATTAAAAATTATATTTGTCCAAAATGTCAAAATCGCTCCTATGAAGTGGATGAGTTTGCTGCAACAGGTGGTGGGCTTTCCAAAATGTTTGATGTTCAGAACAAACGCTTTACAACGATTACATGTACTAAGTGTAAGTATACTGAGATGTATAAAGGAACAACGAGTGATTTAGAAAATATTTTTGATTTTTTACTTGGATAAAAAAGAATACCTTCATTCTGTATTCCTTTATATGTGAAAATAAGAAAAAACACCTAAATGAATTGAGATAAATTTGAGATTAATTTATACATTCATAGAGGTGCTTTTTTTTGTAGGAAATATAAAATGTTTTTGTTGCAATAAGTGTGAAAAAGTGATAGTTTCGATTATATTCATGATGAGATTATATTATTGTAAATTAATTTAAAAAACAAAAAAGAACTGAAGGAAATCAGCTCTTTTTTTGTTTTTAAAGTGGTTAGTCATAAATATAAGAATCTAATATTGGAAAAATTAGCGGACGTATGTCAATTTGTTATTCTTTTGACTACAGTTCTATTTTATCTTAAAAAAAAATTAAATGTTAAAAGTGTTCGTGAGAGGTGAGAAAAAAGCACTTGAATGGTCATTTTTAAATTAAAGTATTCTGTTAATAAACATTTAATCTATATTTTTAATGGTTTCGATAGGATACGAATGCATTTATCAATCTAATTTGAAATGTTATTTTTTTGTTTAAAAAATCTTATGTGGCTATTTAGGAGTAAATCAGTTAAAAATAAACATTTTATTAGATATATCTTGTAAAAAACAGAAAAAAGCACATAATTAGACAAAAAATATAGTGATGATAAAATAATATTATGTAGTTTGATTTATAGGATGTGATATTATGATTATTCAATTAGATGATTATTTTATTAGAGTTCTTCAAAAAAGCGGTTATAAGTTAGATTATAATAAATTAGTTAAAATAAATGAAAAAGCAATGAGTGAGAGAAAAAAACCACTAAATGAGTACAATGAATTAGTATTAAAAAAAATTACTTCAAAGCAGAAAAATCAAAATAGACAATAAATATTAGAGTTATCTAACATCTCGTGGAAAAGTTAAAGCTATTAAGAGTGTAGGAAGCACTAAAAACGTAAAATTAGATGTTTGGGATTTTAAAAAATAATAGAAAAAAGCACTAGATTTATCTAGTGCTTTTTTTGAGTGACGAATTGTCAATACAAATGCGACAGTTTCTCATGAAATAGCTCGAATGAAGTTTTCCACCCTAAACATTTTCGTGGTCGATGATTAATGAGGCAGAGTGCCTCATTAATCTCTTCGTCACTGACTCGTGCTAAATCTGTCTTCTTCGGGAAAAACTCTCGAAGAAGACCATTGGCATTTTCATTACTTCCTCTTTGCCAAGACGAATAGGCATCTGCGAAGTAAACAGGAACCTTTAAATCAGCTTCTACTTTGGAATAACAAGCAAACTCTTTTCCTCGATCAACCGTATAAGTTTTAAAGGTGTCTTTAGGAAAGAGTTTATATAACTCACTAATCGCTCGGTACATTTCTGTTGCTGAGCGATTTTCTATTTTAATGGCCACATAAAAACGTGTTTGACGTTCAACAAAGGTCGCCAAGCAACCTTTACTCTTTCCACGACTTGAAACAACCGTATCTAATTCCCAGTGCCCAAACGTTTCACGTCTTTTTACTTCTTTGGGACGTTGATGAATCGACGTTCCAATGTTAAATCGTCCGCGTGTTTCTCGTGGTTTTCGTCGCTTTCCTTTTTGTCTTAAACAACTTAAATCTCCTAACAAAATGGTTTCATCATAAATCCAACGATAAATGGTTTTAAATGAAAGAACACCCTTTAAAACGGTATTAGAAATTTGTTCAGGCGACCAGGTTAACTTTAAATAATGTTGGATGGTCTGAATGACTTGTTCAGATTTCTTCTCTGGACAACGACAACTTAATCGACGTTGTCCAGCTAATTCTTCTGCTAACTCAGCCTGATACGTCTTTTGAGTATTTCGTTTCAGTTCACGAGCAATCGTTGAATGATGGCGATTTAGTTGTTGAGCGATTTGTCTCGTTGAATAGCCCATTTTTGAAAGAACTTCTATACGTGTGCGCTCAAATGTGTTAAGATGTTTATAACTCATAAATAGATCTCCTTGTTAAGAATTTTGTGTGGTAACTTCATTCTATAACAAAGATCCTATTTATGAGTTTTTTTGTGTCGCACTTAATATTACAATCTGTCATAAGATAAAAATAGAGGAGTTAATGGACAATTAGTGGAGGAAGAATCAGTTAGATAGTAGGTCATAGTTAGTTTATTTTAGATAGAAAGAGAATGATTTTTAAAAGTTGGAAGGGGGAATTAGGAGATATCTTATTTTAAGTAAGTGATTTGTTCTTTATTTAAGGTATGAAGATTAAATTCAGATTGTGATCTTAAGTTGCCATGAATTCAGGTGATACACTTAGAAGGTAGTTTAAGCTGTATATGACATATTAAAAATAGCTACCAGTAAGATTTGAGAGGCTATCCATGCTTCTTTTCAAGCTCTAAATGGACAGGAAAAACCCCTTAATTGAATAGATAGAATGACACAATTTTTAATATACGTTAGTAGATCGCCTGAAATCAGTCTGGAAGAGTTTAAATAGGTATCATTCCTTCAGTATGGTTATTATAAAAGATATGCAACTTTAATAGGGAAAGATAGTTGATAAAATATGGAGTAGCGATTAAAATTTTTTGTTTTAATTGTTCTTTTAGTCATTAATAAGGTAACAGAAAAGAGGTTAAATGTCTTTTGGGGACATGATAAAAGATGTTCTCTCTTCACTAAAATCACATACTAAAAGGGAGATAAATTAAAGTGATTTTTAAGTATGTAATAAATATGGTATACCGTCATTTTTTTGGAAATTTTTATTGATTTTAATTCAACAATTTTTCTTTTTCTTTTATTGAAACAAAAGAAAAAAAGACACATTATGCGAAAATACGAGATATTTAGATATGGAAAAATGATGGTTTCAATAGTAATCAGGTATAATTTTCAAAAAAAATATTATGTAATTGGTTACACGGTTTCATTTAGCAAAATAAAACGTTATCATATAGCTATAGCACCGAGGGGGAAGCAAATTACGTTCATTTACTTCCCAATAGTTTATTTGTCTTTTAAAGTTGATTGTAAATAAATTATTGGGAGTAAGTGAAGAGGGGTAAGGCTAATACCGCGGGTGTAAAGCAAATATCATCGTAGGCAGGTGGAGAGAATGAAAAAGCCAAAATTGGCAGCATTATTATCAGTTTTTGTATGGGGGGCAGGCCAAGCATACAATAAACAATGGTTAAAAGCAGTTTTATTCTTTGTTTTCCAAGCATTTTTAGTTGGAGCAGAATTGCTAACAGGAAATTATTTTACTGGGGCCTTTTCATTCCGTGAAAGTACAGGTTTCTTCGGAAAAGGACTTTGGGGTTTAATTACATTAGGTACACAAACTTCAATGTTAACTGAGAGCGGGTTAACGCCCGGGGATCACTCAGTTATGTTATTAATTCAAGGTATTATTGCAGCAATCATCTTAGTTGTATTTACAGTGATTTATGTTGTAAATATTCGAGATGCATACAAATCAGCAGAATTAATTAATGAGACAGGCGAAGTAATGTCGAGTAAAGAATGGTTAATTCAAACATGGGAACATGCATTTGAATATATTGTAATCGTTCCTTCAACATTAATGTTATTAATGTTCTCATTCATGCCAATCATCTTTGCATTCTTAGTAGCATTTACAAACTACAATAGTGCGCATTTACCACCAACTAAACTAGTTGACTGGGTTGGATTAGCAAACTTTAAATTCTTATTTACAATTGGCGAAACCGCTTCTTCTACTGCTGACGGTGGGAATATTTGGTTCTACACTTTCTGGAATGTATTCTTATGGACAATTATTTTCGCAGTGATTTCGACTGCAGCACCATTCTTCTTAGGATTATTCCAAGCGGTAATTTTAAATAATAAACGCGTTGTAGGTAAAAAAATCTGGCGTAGTATTTTAATTTTACCATGGGCAGTACCAGCCTTAATTTCGCAGTTAAACTTCCAACAATTATTTAATGGACAATTTGGTCCTATCAATAAATATTTAATGCAAGCAGGAATCATAGATTCTCCAATTTATTGGTTAACAGATTCTTCAAATCCTTGGATTCCACGTTTAACAATTTTAGGTATTGGATTATGGTTAGGATTCCCATACTTCATGGCTTTAATGTCAGGTATTATGACGTCAATTTCAAAAGAAATTTATGAAGCAGCTGAGGTAGATGGAGCGAATGAACGTCAGCAGTTCTGGAAAATTACATTACCTTTAGTACTTGCTTCGACAGCTCCTTTATTAGTTATGTCATTTGCGGGTAACTTTAATAACTTCGGATTAATTTACTTCTTAACTCAAGGGGGACCTGTTAATCCAAACTTTATCTACGCAGGACATACAGATATCTTAATTTCATGGATTTATAAATTAACGCTCGATTATCGTATGTATAACATGGCATCAGTAATGTCGATTATTATTTTCTTAATCATCGGTACTTTCTCTGCATGGAACTTCACGAGAACGGCTGCGTTTAAGGAGGACTAGGAAATGGCGTCTAAAGCATCTTCAAAAATAAATACAATGAGTAAAATTAAAGAGATTTCTTATACAATCTTAATTTATTTAGAATTAATTTTCATGTGTATTATAGTTTTATTCCCGATCGTTTGGATTGTTGGTTCATCATTTAACCAAGGTTCATCTCTTGCAACTGCAACACCATTCCCTGAAAATCCAACGATTGAACATTATTTCCGATTATTTAAGGAAACTAACTTTGCACAATGGTATTTAAATACATTAAAAATTGCTGTTATTAACATGATTTTATCTGTTGCTTTATCAACTAGTATGGGATATATCTTTGCACGTTTCCGTTTCAAAGGTAAAAAACCAGCGTTAATTTCAGTATTAGTACTTCAAATGTTCCCTTCATTCATGGGGATGACAGCTCTTTACATTTTATTCTTAACTTTCAACATGTTAGATAACCACTGGGCATTAATCTTATGTTATGCTGCTGGACAAATTCCAATGAATACATGGTTAATCAAAGGGTATTTAGGTTCAATTCCAAAAGAGTTAGATGAGTCGGCAATGATTGACGGTGCAACGAAAGCTCAAATCTTCTTCAAGATTATTTTCCCTCTTGCACAACCTATCATTTCATTCGTTGCTGTCACTCAGTTCATGGCACCTTGGATGGACTTTATCTTCCCTCGTATGATCATTTCAACAAACTCTAAGTTAACGTTAGCAGTTGGTTTATATGATATGATTAACGGACAAAATCAAAATAACTTTACAATGTTCGCGGCAGGATGTGTGCTTGTTGCCGTTCCAATTACAATTCTTTATGTGTCAATGCAACGATTCCTTATCGAAGGTATTACAGCAGGGGCAAACAAAGGATAAAAATTTCAAGAGATACCTTCGGGTATCTCTTTTTGTTTAGGAACTAAAGTTTTAGCTTATAATACGATAGATTCAATTAAGTTTTTCATAGCAAAAAAATTAGCTTAATATTGTTTGATTTTTTCTGACTTTATAGGTAAAGTAGAGGAGATAGATAGTAGGTGATTTAATGAAAGATAAGTTGATTGAATATAGTAAGTCAATTGGAATTGATGTGATTGGATTTTGTAGTGTCGATCCTTTTTTAGAGTTGGCTGATGAAATTAGAAGGCGTGATGAGCTTGGTTGGTCGTCTGGTCTAACTAAGGGGAGTATCCTAGAACGGACAAATCCTCTGTTATCAATGGAAAACGCTAAAACGTTTATTTCAATTGGTGTCAGTTATCCGAGAAATACTCAGTTTCCGGTACAAGATAAAGAGGATCCTTATGTGCAGTTTTCGCGTTCGTCATGGGGTGTTGATTATCATGTGATTGTTGGGGAAAAGCTTCAGTTGCTTGAAGAGTGGCTGAAGAAAGAAATTCCTGGCATTGAGGTGATTGTGAGTGTTGATACGGGTGTTTTTAATGATCGAGCAGTTGCCTTACGTTCTGGAATTGGGTTTAGTGGGAAGAACAGTTCGATTATCAATGAGACGTTTGGGAGTTATCTTTATTTAGGAGAGTTATTAGTTAGTTATGAGTTTCCAAGTGATAATCCAATCGAGCGTCAGTGTGGAACGTGTGATCGTTGTGTAAGAGCCTGCCCGACTAAGGCGATTCAACCTGATGGAAGCTTGAATGAGAAGAGATGTTTATCTTATGTGACGCAGTCTAAGGAGTTCTTAGATCCAGAGTTGTATAAGAAAATTAGTAAAAATATTTATGGATGTGATATTTGTCAGGAGGCTTGTCCGTATAATCGTGAAGTGGATTTTCATTTGCATGAGAAGATGGAGCCAACAGGTGTAGAGTTTCCAAAGATTGATGAAATTTTGAAGATGAGTAATAAAGAGTTTAAACAGAAGTATGGTCATTTAGCAGGCTCTTGGAGAGGTGTCTCAGTTTTGAAACGTAATGCGATGTTTAATGCTAGTTTTTATAAGTATAAAGAGGCTCTGCCAGAGATAGCAAAATTACGAGATGGACAAGCACCAGACTGGTTGAGAGAAGCGGCTATTGTAGCTTACGAAGAGTTAGAGAAGAAGTAAGGTTCCTTTCTAAATTTGGTTGTGATAAAATAAAATAGAGGTGAGGCAAATGGCAATTCATTTAGTACAATTTAATCCAGAGATTCCACAAAATACGGGTAATATTATGCGTACTTGTGCAGCGACGGATATTAAGTTACATTTAATTAAACCAATGGGATTCACACTTGATGAAAAAAGTATTAAACGTGCAGGTGCAAATTATGTAAATGAAGTGGATTATGTCGTTTACGAGAACTGGGACGAATTTGTTGAAAAAAATAAAGGTGGAAAGTTCTGTTTCTGTACGCGTTATGGTCAAAAGAATCATACGGAGATGGATTTTTCAAATCCTGAAGAAGATTATTACATTGTATTAGGAGCAGAGAGTTGCGGTATTCCGAAGGAGATTTTGCGTCCTTATTTTGAAAACTGTTTCCGTATTCCAATGACAAATAAAGTTCGTTCGTTAAATGTTTCAAATGTAGCGGCTATTTTAGCTTATGAGGCTTTACGTCAACAAAGTTTCTTAGATTTATGGACAGTTGAACCATTTAAAGGAGCAGACTGGGTTTTACGTGATGAAGAATAGAAAAAAGTGACGATTGTCACTTTTTTTATTTATGCAACTTTGAGTTGCGAGGTTTTCAAGGTTGAGATGGTAGCTTAGTGTAGGGAAATCTAGTATGGTTGTAAGTGAAAGAAAGGAGTGTTTGAGATGATGTTAGGTGAAAAAATTGTACAACTCCGTAAAGAGGAAAGGTTATCACAAGAGCAGTTGGCAATGAAACTCAATGTTTCAAGACAGGCAATTTCTAAATGGGAGCTAGGAGATGCCATTCCAGATACAGAGCATGTAGTTAGGTTGGCAGAGGTTTTTAATGTTTCAATTGATTCCTTATTACGTGGTGATTTAAAATGTCAGCCGACTAATCAAGGAAAGTGTTTGCCTGTATTAATTGGTATGATGGTAATCGGTTTAGTTGTTTCTTTTATGATGTGGGGGACTTTTAAAAGTTTTATGTTAGTGACAATAGGGTGGGTTATTCAAATTGTGACGATTATATTATTTATAGTGATTCATGAAAAACCGACTTATAAGGAGATATATTGGATAAAAGTTTCAAGTGTTTGGCTTATCCCCCCTTTTATTGTGAAGTATTTAGTGGATCAGTTGATGATATTTTATCCTAAAGCTAGACCAGCGATTTTTGATTTGATAGTAGTAAGTATGGTGTACCTTATGATTAGTGTAGGAGTAACAATTATTTTGAAGAAAAAAAGCACTGATTAGTCAGTGCTTTTGGAATATTTCCTCGGAAATTAGAAGTTTGGTAAGTTTGATAGGTTGTTATCTTTATCACCATCGACAACCCCGCGGATATAGGTACCACCACCTTTACCTTTGAAGGTTTGAGCGTTTTCGATGAGTCCTTTTTCACAAAGTTCTTTGGCTGTTTCGTAATCGTATTCTTTTCCTGTGTTTGATTTGAAAGCTACAAGGTCGCCATCGTTGTTACGACGGACAGCGACAAATTTTTCTTTTGTCATAGATATGACCTCCTTTTTTGTAGTTTTCCCTATATTTGATAAAAAAATCGCATTTAGTAAAAATTATGATATAATAAAATAGCGATTTCATGATGTGAAATAATAGTTTAGATGAAGTAGGTGAGGGATAGAATGATTCAAATTCAGAATGAAAAATTATTAGTGGAAATTAGTACTCTTGGAGCCGAAGTAAAGCGAGTTTATCATTTAGGGCATGAGATTGATTATTTATGGGATTCAAATCCGTCGTTTTGGGCAAAATCATCGCCGATTTTATTTCCAATTGTAGGTAGACTAGCAAAGAATCAGTATTTATATGATGGAAAGTCGTATTCATTATCACAACACGGATTTGCCCGTGATTTAGAGTTTGAATTAGTAGAACAAGGATCTGATACTGTTTGGTTTGAACTAAAGGCAAATGATGTGACACGTGAGATGTATCCATTCGATTTTGTTTTACGTATTGGATATGTATTAGAGGATGAGACGTTAGCTGTAAAATGGCAGGTGTTGAATCATAACGAGGAAGTGATGCCATTTTCAATTGGAGCCCATCCTGCTTTTAGTACAAAGTTGGCGTCTGATGATGAATACAGTGATTATTATCTTCATTTTGAGACAAATGAAGGAATTTCGACGTATTTATTTGACAATGAAACTGGCCGTGTGTATGAAGAGAAGGAACAAATTATTGATAAATTAAAGTTATTACCGTTAAGTAAAGAGTTATTTGAAGAGTATCCGACGTTAATTATTGAAAATGAAGCGGCTATCACGCTTGGATGTTATAATCATGAACGTGAAGTGGTTGTACGTTTTGATGGATTCCCGTATGTTGGAATTTGGTCGCCAATTAATGCTTTAGGTGAGATTGCAGATTTTGTTTGTATCGAGCCTTGGTATGGAGTGGCGGATACGGTTGGTGAGCCACAAGAACTGATGAGTAAGAAGGGAATTCAAGTCATTGAACCTCATTCGATGTTTGAGGTGAGTTATTCGATGACTTTTAAGTAAGAAGTTTGTCGGTATTTTTAAAATAGTCTATATTATTTTTTGGTTATTATTATGATATAATAACTATCAGTTAAATTATGAATATGGAGGGTGAGCTATGTCTTTCGAAACAGAATTCAATAACTGGATGGGACAAGAAAATTTAGAGTCTTATTTAAAAGAACAATTAGAAAACATGACAGAAGTAGAAAAAGAGGATGCTTTTTATCGTAACTTAGAGTTCGGTACAGGGGGAATGCGTGGGGTTGTTGGACCTGGTACAAACCGTATGAATATTTATACAATTCGTAAAGCAAATGAAGGATTTGCAAAGTATTTATTAGGTTTAGGTGAAGATGCTAAGGAACGTGGAGTGGTGATTGCTTATGATTGCCGTCATTTCTCACCAGAATTTGCAATGGAGTCAGCTAAAGTGATGGCTTCTCATGGAATCAAAGCGTATGTGTTTGAATCATTACGTCCAACTCCTGAGTTATCATTTGCTGTTCGTTATTTAAATGCGGTAGGAGGAATTGTGGTAACAGCTTCTCATAATCCGCCTGAGTATAATGGATACAAAATTTATGATGAAACAGGTTGTCAATTAGTTCCTGCTGAAGCAGATCAAGTGATTGCATTAGTGGATGCGATTGAGAATGTGTTTGAGATTGAAGTAAAATCTGAAGAAGAATTAAAAGCGGCTGGATTAATTGAAATCATTGGTTCTGAAATTGATGATGTGTATACAGAGCGTGTTAAAGCATTAGAAATTAATCCAGATTGTAATAAAAAAGATTTAAAAATCGTGTTTACACCATTACATGGAACAGCGAATATTCCAGTTCGCCGTGTGTTAACTGAGTGTGGATATGACCAATTACATGTTGTAGAAGAACAATGTGTTCCAGATCCAAACTTCTCAACTGTAAAATCTCCAAACCCAGAGGAAGCATCTGCGTTTGAAATGGCGATTACTTTAGGGAATGAGATTGATGCAGATATTTTAATTGCAACGGATCCAGATGCAGACCGCGTAGGTTTAGCTGTTAAAAATCCTGAAGGGGAATATGTGTTATTAACAGGTAACCAAACAGGTGCTATTTTAATTCATTATATTTTATCTCAAAAGAAAGCTCATGGAACGTTACCAGCTAAAGGTAAAGTATTCAATACGATTGTAACATCTGATATGGGAGCGGCTATTGCACGTTCTTATGGATTTGAAGTGGTTTCAACGTTAACAGGATTCAAATTTATCGGTGAGCAAGCTCGTATGCTTGAAGATACTGATTATGAATATGTATTCGGGTATGAAGAGTCTTATGGTTATTTAATTGGAGATTTCGTACGCGATAAAGACTCTGTACAATCTGTTTTAATGTGTGCTGAGGCAGCAGCTTATTATAAACAAAATGGAAAAACATTATATGATGTTTTAATGGAGTTATATGAAACTTACGGATGCTACCGCGAAGCGTTAGTCAATATTACGTTAAAAGGTAAAGAAGGAGCAGATAAAATTCAATCGATTTTAGCTGAATTCCGTGAATTCACACCTTTAACAGTTGCAGGTAAAGATGTTGTGGCGGTAGAAGATTACAAAGAATCTATTCATACAGATTTAAAAAATGATACAACAACTGCAATTGACTTACCAAAATCAAATGTCTTAAAATATACATTAGAAGATGGTTCTTGGTTTGTTTTACGTCCATCTGGAACTGAGCCAAAAGCTAAAGTTTATATCGGTGTTGTTGCTGATGTATTAGAAAAAGCAGATGAGCAAGTAGCAAAAATTAAAGAAGATGTATTATCTCGCGTTAATGAAATTATCGCTTAATTAACTTAATCTATACACACACTTGAGTTTTTCGTGAATTTTATCACGGAGAACTCTTTTTTTATTTTCAATTATGTGGTAGTATTGATTTGTGAAAAAAATAACATATAAGGGGATGAAGATATGAAAGGACGAGTATCAATTGCAACCTATCAAACAAATAATCATGTTGCCAAGGCTTTAGTGAAGCCAACACAAGGAAAAGTGTTTTGTAAAGGGGAACGTTTAGTTGTAAGAAAACATGGGTTTAAAAATGAGGGATTAAATTTTGCTGGATTCAAAAATCGCAAGTATAATGAAACAGTAGAATTTGGATACGGACGTCGAGTTTGTAGTTAAGGGATAAGGGATTAAAACTTTCGAGTTTTAATCTTTTTTTTATTAATCTAAGACATTTTTGTTTTCAATATTGAGTCATAGAGCATTTTGATAATGAGCTTGCCATAGGTAGTTCTAGACCAATTAAAAGCTGTTTAAGCGTGAAAAAATAGATATATATAATAGAAAGTATATTTAGTAATTAATTTTTTTAAGGTTATAGATCTAGGATATGTTCTATATTTTGTGGCTTTCTAAAGTGAAATGTTGTAGAAGAATAAGAGCATTGGAATATAATAAAGGGATCAAGGAAAAAGTCGTGGCGTGGGAGGGGGATCTAATGAATATTTCGGTAAATCATCGTGCGATTAGAGATTTCAATGAGTTAGCTGAGTTAGTCACAGATGAGGTTGCCAATTTTTGTGTTCAATGGAAAAAAGGATTAGATGAATTATTAGATGAAAATGTGCGGTTGTTAATATATATGAGACGATACGGCTATGAAGTGAAGTATCACTTTGAGAATGGTCGATTAAATTGGTTATTTCAGTTAGAATTGTATTATCCAAATCAAAGTCCGCAATTTGAAGGAAAAATTACATATATTAAAATTCATAAGTTTGCTACTTTACCTATGTATCAAGGGAATGGATCTAAAGTATTTGAGCATTTATTAAATTGTACTCAAGCATTTGGTGGGCTAAGTATGATTCGATTACGTTCTGTTCGAACTGCGGTGAGTTTTTGGAAGAAACAAGGATTTCAAGAGTTAGAGAAAACAGAAGAGTTAGCACTTAATCAAGACTGTGAAAAAATACCTCAGATGCTAAAAAATTATAAGTTTGTTTATGTTATCAAACCTTGTAATTGTAATTCATGTCAATCTTATCATTAAAAGCAAAGCACTATGCTTTGCTTTTTGTTTTATCTTCGTATTCGCTTTCATAAACTAAGTTTAGGGGTGATACGATGGAGAGGTTGAATTATTTATTGAGCTTTTAAAGCAAGAATCAGATGTGATTTATGATTTAGTATGGGATGAAACTGAGTATGGTTATTTTATAGAGGTGATGGGAAATAATAGAGGCTATTTATGGACGATGCAGTTACGAGTTTATTTTAATCAGGATCATGAATATTTATCTTATTTAATGATTCAGTTTTTTCAGGTTTCAATATCTCATCATGGTCATGGAGTTGATTTGTTTAATAGACTGTTACGTTGTAGTGAGGCTTTTAAATATTTAGTGATGATTAGACTTACAGCAGGAGATGAGGTAGGTAAAAAATTTTGGATTGAAAAGAATAATTTTCGACTTAAGGGCGATGTCTATGATAAGATTACGGGTGATAGCAAGTGGTTCGACATTGATTGCCTTAAAAAGCCCGCGCAGCTAAATCTTTATCAATATATTTATGATGTAAGGCGTTGTACATGTGAGTCGTGCCAATCTTATTATAAAGAAAGTTAGGGAGAACCTAGCTTTTTTATTTACCTTTACGACAATTTATGTATTATGTTCACCTTAATTTTATTGTATACTTGTAGGTATGATTATAAAGAGGTGAAAGAAATGGCGGTAAATGTTAAGAGTTGTTATTTATATTTGTTAGATAATGTCCATCAGATGTTCATGCCAACAGAGCGTCCGATTGATGATACAGTGGATGGGGCATACCACTTTTTAGAGAAAAATATTGAGAAGTGTATGAAAAATGCTGGGGGACGTCCTGCTGTGTTTAAGGAAGACAGTGAAGCGCGTCAGCTATTTTTAGATTATCGCAATCGTGCAATTGAGTTTTCAGAATTTGCAGAGAAAATTGCAGCGAAGCGATTTGATATTAAAGATCGTTACGAGATTTTTACATCAACTGATTTATTTTTATGCGAAGTAACCATTTCAGATCAAGACTATGTCGTAGGGCTTGAGCTAACGTGTAAAGAGGGGATGGTTCACCACGTTAATCAAAGTGAAACCGGAATTCAAAACAACCTAATTGTCCATCAAGCAATTATTCCAGCAGCTAGTTTAAGTAGCGCAAACTTCTTTGCGATTAGTTTAGATAAACTAACACTGACAATTTTAGAAAATATGACAGTAACAGTTGATGACGATACATTCCTTTATGCGGATAAAATCTTAGGATGTAAAACTGAAATCTCCGTAAAAGAAGCTGTAAAAAAAGCACGTATTGTGGCAGATGAAGTCATCAAAAATCATGATTTAGATAAATTAGAAGTCGTACCGGCCTTAGAACGTGTCATCAAAGAAACCATTAACGAAGGAAAAGACCTTGACCTAAAAGAAGTCGCAGAAGAAGTCTTCTACCAAGTTCCAGAAGCAAAACTAACATACGTGACACAAATCGAAGAAGATCACGGAATCAAGAAACCAGTACAAAACACAAACTGGGTCAAAATGCCACTGAAGAAAACACAAAAAATCAAAACAGACACAGGAATTGAAATCACCATCCCACTCGACTACTACAACAACAAAGACTACATCGAAGTCATCAACATGCCAGATGGAAGATTATCAATACAAATCAAAAACGTCGGGAACATCGAGAATAAGTAGGGGGGCCCCCACGAAAAAAAGACTAAGCTCTGCTTAGTCTTTTTTCTATCCTCCACAAGTGGGGTGATACTGAGTTGCAGACTGGTGTTAATTTAAATGAAACCGTAAATTTAGATTAAATGATTGACTTAAGTTTGAAATTTACGAACTCGTAGCTATCTTCCGCTGGTGGGCGGGGGGAGTCCTCACGCTAAGTAGCTCAATTGTAAATTGAGCTCTTAGCATTCGTCCACTAGTGAGGGGTTCCCTGTCCTAGTGAAATTAACAGAATAGCTGATTAATGAAAAAAATATATATTTAAGTTCACTAGGTTTTCTCCACTGATAGGGTTATACCTTATTGTAGACTGGTGTTAATTTAAATGAAACCGTAAATTCATATTAAATGACTGACCTAGACTTGAAAATTACGAACTCGTAGATACTCATTATTGGTGGATGAAATATAAATTAAGTATTTGCGATATGACATTTAATAGAGTTTCATAGTATGAGACAAGAGAGAAATATTTCTCTCTTTTTAATTGGGAGGAAGTATGAAAAAAGAAGATAAATGGAATGGTATTTGTATTTCTGGAGCCTTTATTTTTATATTAGGTTTCTTGTATTTAAATCCAGATTACTTAGGAAACAGAGTAGTCAATGGGATGATTTCAACTCTATCTGGTATTATTGGTATTGTTGGTCTCACTGTTGAATTGAGTAAGTTAATGAAGAAGATAGATGGATTAATAGATTTAGGGAGTGGGTGTTTTTTTATAGTGATATGGTAGGTAATTTATGATAACTGAAATTATGCATTTTTAAATTTTTTGATTCTATTTTTCTTATTCTTTGGAGTTTATGGGATTTTAAATGGAGTAGCACAAATAATTGAAAGCATTCGAAGTAGTTCTGCTACTTTTAGCTTCAAATCAATCGGAATTATGACTGCTAATTTAGCTGTTTTTTTATTAACTGTTTTACAGATTGTACAAATTGTGTTACCTCCTAGTTAAGAATGCATAATTCATTCTAGTAGATGAGTGTAGCTTTAACTTATGATACAATTATGTTGAACTATACTGATTGAATTTGAAGTTGGAAATGACACCCAAAGCGCTACTTTAAAGTAGTAACTAGAGATGTAGGATACGCCGCCCTACCAAGTTTAATCAATGGAAAAGGGAAGAGAAATCTTCTCTTTTTTCTTTGTCCAAAGATCGATATAATGAGGATATTTGTGGATAAAGGAATGCTATGGATGGCTCAAGAAATGATGGATAAATGGATTGAGGACATTCAGGAAGAGTTAAAGAATATAGATAAAATTAAGTTGGGTGAATGTAGTAAACTAATTCAAGAATTTGTTTCTCATTGTTTGATGAGTGAAAGTGGGATGTTTTTCTTAGAGAGAGATGTTTTTAAAAGTCGTGTAGCAGATGGAACTTTAACTCGACAGATGTAGGAAGAATTTGAAGATGATTTAGTTAAGTAGGGTGATTTGCTAGATCGTTGTATTGAAGTTTATGGTGATTTTGATTCATTATTGGTAGACGATGATTTAGATTGTGCTATTATTTGTTATCTGGCATTCCCTTATTATTTTAACAATTGATAAAAGGGTCAACTTTTGTTTTGATAATAATCGTGTATATGGTAATATATTAAGATTAGATATTAGGACTTGGAGGTTACTGAAATGGCAAAAAATATTGTGATTAATGAGTTTTCGACTGCTCTGGTTCAGAAAAAGGGAGCAATTTTTATTGGAGCAGGCATTTCGGTTCCTTCTGGTTTTAAGAGTTGGGTTGAATTATTAAGAGAGATGCAGGAAGATATTGATTTAGAGATTGATGATCATTTAGATTTAACAGAGGTTGCTCAATTTATTGTTAATAATAATTTAAATAATAAGGGTCGTATTTTGAATAAGATTGTAGAGTGTTATACGACGACAGATGGGATTTATAGTAATAAGTATCATAAGGTGTTGGCGCAGATGAATGTGACGACGATTTGGACGACGAATTATGATACGCTTTTAGAGGAATCTTTTCGTCATGTTTCAACTGTGATTCGACGTTGTGATACGGATTTGTTACCGATTGTGGATATCGATCAGAAGGTTGAAATTATTAAGATGCATGGTAGTGTCGATAGTCCATCGCCTGAGAATTTAGTTATTACGAAGGAGGATTATGAGGATTATTTTTACACGCATCCATTAACGACGGAACGTCTTAAAAATGATTTGTTGAATAAGTCGTTTTTATTTATTGGATATAGTTATCGTGATTCGAATATTCGCTCGATTATGACACAGATTCGACAACTTTGTAGTCGTGGGACGCGAACTCATTATATGGTGGTTGAAAAAGAGAAGAATGTGAATTCATATAAGCTTCAAAAGCTCTGGGCAAAGGATTTAGAGCGTTTTGGGATTAAAACGTATATTTATGAGAATGCGGATCAGAGTCATCGTGAGTTGCTTGAGATAATGGAGAGTATTGCTCAGAAGTCAAAGGGGAATACATTGTTTGTAACAGGGAGTCATACGGTAGAAGAAAGTGCGTTCCTCGAGGAACTTGGTGTTGAATTGGCTAGAATTAAGAATTTAACGTTAATTAATGGACAGTCTAAAGGCGTCGCTAATATTGTGTTAAAAAGTTTTATTGATGAGTGTTTAAATTTAGGTCAATCTGTTCAAAATCGAATTGAGATTTATGCCAATCCTTGTGCTCATAATGAAGATTGGGAAACGAAGGAGGAGTATGGAGCATTGCTTGAAAGTTTTAAGTATCGTTTAGTTAGACAGACGCAGATTATGATTGTGCTTCCAGGTTCTTATGGAACGAAGGCTGAAATTGAGAAGGCAAAACAGTTAGGAACAATCATTATTCCTATTATTACAGAAGATCGTAATGAGTTGATTGATGAGTTGTTAGAAAATATAAATATTGTTGAGAGACTGAAGATATTCTCTCCATCTCTATACCATAGCCTAAAAAATGAGCAGTTAACGACGGTTGCTGAAGTTATTGAATGTGTGAAAAATATTTTAGCAGTTTAAAGGCAATGATATGAGAAGGCATATCAGGTGAAACTTTCGTTAAATGAGTTAGAGGTCTGGCGACGTGTCGTATTTCCAGCAGATATTACGTTTTATGGGCTACATCGTGTGATTCAATATAGTATGGGATGGTTCGAAAGTCACTTGTATGAATTTGAGGTACAGTCAGAGAAGTTAGTTATTGTCGATAGTAAGGAGCAAGCAGAAGAGCTAGTTTTTTATAATTCACAGCCAGCTTATGATGGACGTATTAAGAAACCTAAGATATTTAGAACTAGTCGTGGTGTGAAAATGGATTGCTATTTAAATGAGTCATGTTCGATGTGTTTAGATGGAGATGAGGCTTGCCTACCTGAGATTAGTTGTGATGAGTGATTGTAATCATCCAGATTATGAAGAGATCATGGAGTGGTTAGAGGGCGCTCAGTATGAAGATTTCAATTTAAAAAATACAAATCATTGGATGAAAGAGTTGAAGTTAAAGCGTGCGAAGAAAAGCTAGTTTATGAGTTAAACTAGCTTTTTTTGAGTGGTATAATTAATCTATTGATTAAGGATAAAGGGGAGTAGACGGATGAGGAGAGGTTTGAAGATAGTTGGATTATTACCATTTGGGGTACATTTAATTTTTTGTATAGGCATAGGGTTCTTGGATTCGCTTATTTGGAGTGTGGCCATTCCTTTGTTAATTACGTTGTTTGTAGCAGGCCATGGTTTATGTAGTCCAGATAAAAAGTGGCGTGTAGCGGGATGGAGTTCACTGATTTTACTAACGCTAATGCTTTGTTATTTAGGGTTTAACAATGATTATTTTTATTTGTCAGAGGTTTATATAGCCGGTTTTTATTTTATTTACTTCTCAGTTGTTTATGGACTGAATATGCTGCAAAGAAAAAGACCGTGAATGGATTTCACGGTCTTTAATTTTTATTTTTTCTAAAGATTAGGTTGTAGCAATTTTGGAGTCTTGTTGATTGTGTATTGTTGGTTGTCATTTTGACGAATTGCCATCCGTCTTTTTTTTGTTTTTCAATGGTATGTTCAATTTCGTGTGTCATGTCTTGGAAGGAGTCCTTTTGTTTTAGAAATGGAACGGTAATCAGTTTGTATTCAATCAATAGTATAGCCCCCTATTTTTTAGAGTCTTTAATATATATGCGATTTGATATTTTTTTAGAACGTTAGCGCTATTTTGCAAAATATTAGTGTAATTTCGACTCATATATTAATTTTAAGTTCGAAAAATGATATAATTTTTGATAACGCTTATAAATGGGGGATACAACGTATGATGACTTTAATTAAAGATGTTAGTTTAGATTCTAGGGTAGAGAGTTTATTAGCATATGCGACGGATTCTAATAAGGTAACATCTGCATATGAAAGATATTTGGCGGATGAATGTTGTCTGCTTTATGGTTATGAAGTTGAGGGTGAGCTTGTTGGGGTTGTCGGAGTCCAGTTAACAGATCCTGATGAGGCTGAGATTTTGCAGATCGCAGTCGATCCGGATCATCGTGGATGTGGAATTGGGAAGCATATGCTTTCCTATTTGGCGAAGTGGCATGAGTTGACGAAGGTAATCGCCAAAACCGATGCACAGGCTGTTGAATTTTATCGCACGCTTGGGTTTACGGCACAGAGTTTAGGTGAGATGTATCCAGCTTGTGAACGTTTTTGTTGTGAATTTGATTTTGATAAAAGATAGTGTTTGGAAGCTATCTTTTTTTTATTGGCTTTAATAATTAAGGAGGTCAGTTAATATAATGAATGGATAGCAAAATGTTTGTAACGGGGGAGAGGTTATGGGGAAAGCAAAGATTATTTCGGTGATTAATTATAAGGGCGGCGTTGGTAAGACGGTTAGTGCATTTAATATTGCAGCGGGATTAAATTTTTTGAATCATCATTCAGTCTTATTAATTGATTTAGATCCACAATGTTCGTTGAGCCGCATTTGTTTGCGAGCGTATAGTAATACTACTAGGAAACAAATAGGATTGAGTAAATTAAGTGAAGAGGAGACTATCAATTATGTTTTTAAAACATATTTAAATCAAGATATTTTAGATTTTGAAACAAAAATTGATTTAGAAAAACTCATTAAAAAAGATTTTTATACAGGAGGAAAGTATCGATTAAATCATTTCGACTTTATTCCGTGTTCAATGTTTATGGCAGACTCTAGTTCCTATATTCGTGGACTTGATGATCTTGAAGGGGATATTAAACGAAAGTATAGTCAGGGATTAAATACGACACTTCTACAAGTTACCCTTTTAGCAAAATTTTTAAGAGACTATAAATTAGATGAAAAATATGATTTCATCATTTTTGATTGTCCTCCAGCTAATAATATGATTACACAAAATGCTTTAGTGGTCTCTGATTATTACCTAATTCCTATCATGATGGATGATATGGGAGTACAAGGCGTCCATCATGTTTATAATATTGTTGAAAAGACATTTATTAGAGAAATAATAAATGAATATCAAACCATTATTAAGTCAAGCCCAGCAACATCCTATTTTAAATTTTTTAAGGACGGGACTCCGAAGTTATTAGGTGTATTTGAAACGTTAAAGAAAACAGGAAGCAATACAGAGCAGCCTAGGATAACCCTTAAAAGGGAGATACCTAACATATTTTTATTCGATTCGATTATCTACCATCAGATTGAAATGTCACATTTAATTGATGAAGGGGATTGTTGTTTTATAAAAAGTAAGAGTAAAGTAAAAACTCCATTAAATGAAGCGTATGGGAATTTGGTGTTTGAAATTCTCCAAAGATTACATGTTCCTAAAAAGCCAAATGCGAGAAAAGTAACAGATGTTTTATAAAGGAGATTAGTAATGAAAGACATTATTAAGGCATTAAAAGTTTATCAAGAAATATATAAATTAATGACAGGTCAGCAATGTGAAAAAGTTAGGGTTTTTATCGAGTTCCTCAAACCATATGAGCGAAAAAGTTTTGAGGAATTTCAATTTAATTTATCAAAAGATATTGAGCCTAAAAAAAGTAGGAAGATTGCTAAATTTGATGTAGTACAGTTAGGAAAAGATTTTTATGAGATGAAGCAGCTTCACTCTACTAATTCAGAGGTTACAGATTATATTGAATTAGCTGAGAATGTTAAAATCAAGGAAGTTTTAACTGGGGATTTAAGTGGGGCATATGCCACCATAGAAGGATGGGATTTGAAGACTATAAATGTGAGTCAATTGAACTTTTTAGGCTATGCTCTTTTAAATAGTGAGTTACGAGGAAAGACGAAGAAAGATAGAAAGAAAAATTTACTTCAGTTATTATGGAAAGTCATTGAGACTGAAAAAATGAATGAAATTTACGAAAATAACCTATTATAAAGTGTAGTAAAAATTCCTGTTAGGGGGATTGGTGATGAAAGCTTTATGGTTAATTGTTTTTTGTTTGTTGGTCGGGTGTTCACCTGCTAAATCCCATGCTGTGATGGAGTATGATGTGAGTAAGTTACCGAGTGATTTTGGTGGTGATGAGGTTTATTCGATTGGATTGAATAGTCAAGGGATGCCTGTTTTTATTGATCCGGAGAAAGCATTTGAGCAAGCCTTGATTGATTATAAGGATGGCTTTAAGGCGATCCAACATGAGTTTTATTTGTTACCGGTTAGTCACTTTACGTGGAAAGATTATAAGGCGTATGGATGGCAATTGACTCATGAAGATGATCAGATTGTTGAACAGGGATATGAGATTTCACGATTTTTTGATATTTATGAAAATAGTTTTTGCTCAGACTGATAAGGTTTGAGCTTTTTTTATTAAGGGGACTAAAATTTTATGAAATATCATAACTAAGCGAAAGAAACTGTTATCTTATTTGTTTAGGAGAATAGTAATGACAAGTTATCAAGTTAAGAAATCTTAAAAATGGGTGATGATTGCTCATTTTTTTGTTTGCGTTTTTGTCGAATTAAGGTAAAATATGAAGATACTATATCAAAAGGGGATTTTGAGATGAAGAAATTGATGGAGAGTTGTCTTGAAGATATCGAGTTTGTGGAGCGCCAGTTAGTTGACTTTAACGAGTCACATGTTCCATTTGAATTGACGGTCCCTTTTAATCAGTTTAATCAGCATATTAAAGATGAATCGGGATGTATTATTGCTGGAATTAATTGTGTTTATTACGCGTGGCATTGTATTTATATTGATGCATTATGGGTGAGTGAGGAGCACCGTGGTATGGGGCTCGCCTCAGAGTTATTAACTAAAATTGAGCAACTAGGACGTGAGTATGGGTGCCATTTAATTCACTTAGATACATTTGATTTTCAAGCGAAAGATTTTTATTTGAAGCATGGATATGAGATTCATGGAGTGCTTGAGGATTGTCCAAAAGGTCATGAGCGTTATTATATGAAGAAGGTGCTAGTTTAGCACTTTTTTTGTTAGGTTTATGTAAAGACTTAGTCAAGTTTTAGCTTTAAACGTCACATTGCTCATATTTTGATGTCATATCGATATGTTTTATAGAGAGTGATAGGAGGGTCAGTATGAGCGGTCATTTTAAAGATCAGTGTCGTAAGATTCCGTTGATTTCTTCGAACTGGTTTTGGTATGTATTGGTTGTTTTTGGATTTTTATTTTTATTAAAGACGCCTGTTTTGGCAGGGAATCCATTTAGTGAGTTCTTTTTGATGTCTTATCATGGAGTCTTTTTGATTTTTTCAGTGACGATAGGTTTTAAAGAGATGGCACCACTTTATAATAAAGAGGGTGGAATATGGCGGATGCTTCTTCTAGCAGGGGCCATTTTGTTCTTTTCGGCATTGGTTGAAGGGGTTGTGGGGGGATTTTTAGCAGCAGATGATCCGCAACAGTTGGAGCAGTATAGTTTTGAGTTATCTAGAAAGTATGTAACTGTTAGTTTTGTACGCTATGCACTGGTCGGGATTGGGGAAGAATTGTTTAAGTATATGATTTTCTTGATTCTTTACTATCCGTTGTGTAAGTTGTTCAAAAGCTATTGGTTACCATTGTTGATTTCAACCTTTGTGACGTGCTTTTTCTTTGGATTTTTACATGCCAATTATAATCCAGATGAATGGTTAACTATAACGTTAATTATTGCTTCGGGCGCTGTGGTTTATTTTTATTTCTTGATCAAGTATCAGACGATTATCCCGCTGATGTTTGCCCACTTTTTCCAAGATTTTTTAGTATCGCTTGAGTTAACAGAGCAATTAGAAGGCATATATGGCTTAACTTTTTTACTCATTTATATGGTGGTACTGATTTATATTTTTGGAAAAATGATAAAAGAGCTATTTAAAGGAATTAAAGAGAAGTTTATTGATAAATAAGTCAAAAGGAACTCATCCAAAAAAGTGGTGAGTTCCTATTTTATAAAGTTATAAAGTAATCGTGATGGTTAACCCATTTCCACGCGTACTAGAGGCCGAGATGATTCCCTCGTGAAGTTTCACGATATCGTAAGCAATCGCAAGTCCTAGGCCAGAACCAACGTTTGGTTTCTTTGTATTAGTTCCGCGATAATAACGTTTAAAAATATGTAGTAGGTCTTCTTCGCAAACTCCGACTCCATTGTCCTTTAGGGTGATGGTATGATCTTTGATATCGATTGAAATGAGGACAGATTCCTCGTTGTGAGTGATGGCATTCATCATTAAATTGGTGAAGACACGTCTCATTAGTAACTCATCGAGCATCAGGGGGATATATTCGTTATCGTAAGAGAACTGGATGTTATAGTTCTCGTATTTTGGGTCATTCATTATCTCAATGATAACGTGACGTAAAAGCGAAACAAGATTGACCTGCTTTTTATTAAGGATAAATTCTTTATTTTTAAGTCGTGTTGAAAGATTCAAATCATTTACAAGATTCTTGATATAGTCTGATTTTTCAATAATGGTTTGCGCTGACTTTTGGCGAGATATGAGATTCATTTCATAACTCATATCGGCCATGATTTCGGCATTTCCTCTGATGGAAGTTAGAGGAGTTTTAATATCGTGTGAGATGTTAGCAATCCATTCTTCTCGGACGGTATCCATTTGTTGACGCTCATACTGTGCAACTTGAAGTTGCTGTGATAAATCTGTAATTCTGTCTTCTACTTCACGATAAAGACTTGGTTTTTGATTTGGCTTTAGATAATGTCCTTTGGATAAGGAAACGATATTTTGAATGATGTCATTCAGTGGTTTAACAAGATAGCGCGTTGAGATATAGCTAATGAAGAGGGCGATTAGACAGTTAACGATTAACATTAATGGAATATTATGTGTCATCATCATCTCTTCAGTATTGTAGTGAAGGGTGTAACGTCTGACTAAATCGAGTGGAAAAAATAATAAATAGGTAAGATGTGATTCATTTAACTGAATATCATTTATAAAGATCGTGCTCGATTCATTAGTTTGATACAAATCAATGAGTTGTTTGTTTGTATAAACACTTGGAATGTTATCAGGCAATTGATAAGCATAAACTTCTTGTTTTTGTTCGTTAATTATTTGAAGACTGACGTGAGATTCGTCAAGAAGTTTCTTTCCTTCTTCAGTGATCGTTAAATCTTCGGTGATATAGTTCGCAAATTGCTCAACAAATTGGTTGATGTAATGTTCGCCATATTGATATTCATCTGAGTGTGCTTTAAAGTGATAGCTTCTAAAGGTAACGAGACCGATATTGACAATGGCTAAGGTAATCAGGGCAATACATAGGGTTAGAAAGAAGTGTAAGGTTAATTTTTTCTTCATTAGTAATCCTCTTTGTAGACAAATTTATAACCAAGTCCGATGATGGTTGTGATGTGTTTGGGTTTAGAAGGATCGACTTCGATTTTTTTTCGAAGTCTTCGGATATGTACCGAGATGGTATTATCAAATTCAAAGTAGTCCTCTCCCCAGACTTCATGACAAATTTGTTCTTTGCTGACGATTTTATTCGCATGACGGACAAGGTACATGAGGAGTTTGTATTCCTTTGCTGTTAAGTCAAGAGGTTCATTATTTTTTGAAACGATGCCGTCTGTAATGGTAATGTTGCCAAATTGGATGGTTTTGGTTGTCGTTTTGAGACGAGCTTTGACACGGAAGGCGACTTCTTTGGCACTAAAGGGTTTGGTAATATAGTCATCAGCTCCGAGTGCAAAACCGAGTAGTCTATCGAATTCTTCTGTTTTAGCTGAGATGAAGAGAACGGGAATTTGACGATGTTGATGGATTTCTTTGATGAGTTGGTGCCCACTTAGATCGGGGAGCATGACGTCAAGTAGGACGAGGTCTGGATTTAAGGCTTTAAGCAGTGATAAGGCTTCAGTTCCAGTTGTGGCATGAAAGATGTGGGAAAATCCTTCATGTTTTAAGACGGTTTCTAGTAGTTCAATAATTTCAATTTCATCATCTACAATTAAAATTTTATTAGAAATCATAAGGTTTCTCCTTTAATTGGTCATTTTTTAGCTCATTATACCACAGAATTTAAAGAGTTAAGATGGATTTAAGATGGTGTTCATAAGGGTGTCAGGTGCGTGAGGTATGATAAGGTTGTCAATCAGATGTTGAAAGGGGAAATTTTGATGCAAGCTATTATGGAAACGGCTTTTGATGTCGTTTATTTATGTACGGTCATCACGCTTGGTATGACGATGGTTCGTAAAGGAAAGACAACGAATACGAAGTTATTTGGTTATATGGCCATTATTTTAGGATGCGGGGATGCATTCCACTTAGTCCCACGTTCTTATGCGTTGTTAACAACAGGACTTGAAGCCAATGCAGCAGCACTTGGATTTGGTAAATTTGTGACGTCGATTACGATGACTGTCTTTTATGTAGTACTTTATCATATTTGGCAAAAACGATATCGCGTCCAAAATACAAAAGGGTTAACACTTGCGATTTATGCATTAGCGATTGTACGTATTGTGTTATGTTTATTACCTCAAAATGAGTGGTTAAATTATAATGCCCCCGTTTCGTGGGGAGTTTATCGAAACATTCCGTTTGCGATTATGGGCTTAATGATTATCTATCTATTCTATAAAGAAGCAAAAGCGCATCAAGACTCAACGTTCAAATGGATGTGGCTGGCAATCGTTTTATCATTTGCCTTTTATATCCCGGTTGTCTTATGGGCCACCACATTCCGTTTAATTGGAATGTTAATGATTCCTAAAACACTTGCCTATGTGTGGGTTGTTTGGATGGGATATCAATCATTTAAGCAAGAAAGTAAATAATGTAAAAAGGAGTAACGGTCGTTACTCCTTTTTTATGGAAAAATTTAAAACATACATTTAGACATAGCAAGACAAACATTCAAACATATTAAAAACGTTTTTATTTAGTTATAATGAGAGTGTTATCAATCTTTTAGTGTAAGAGGAGAGTTTGTATGAAGAGACAGGTTGTTAAAGCAAGTGAGCAGGTTGTTATTGAATATAGTGAAGAATTAGTTCGTTTTATGGGGTTAAATTTAGCAAAGGATTTTTGGTGGATGAAGCCGTTTTATGGGACGAGCTTTGAACAGTTGCCATCACGCGTACAGTTTTTGATTGGGGAATATGAAAATGAGTTAGGGGAAAGTCGCTATTTAGTGGTGATTCCATGTGTGGATCAGGATCAATTGGGGGAGCTTGTTGTAGAGGTAAATCATTTGGTGATCCGCTCTGTTTTACCTTCAACGAATGATGAAGCTATCATTGGCGTGGCTATTTCTGATTGTTTAGAAATCGAGGATGGAATTAGGGAAGCTGTGACGATTTTAGCAAGTGAGATTGAAGGATTTAATTTGCGTGAAACAAAGTCGGTTCCAACGTATTATGATTATTTGGGTTGGTGTACATGGGATGTGTTTTATCGTGAGGTCAGTGAAGCGGGAGTTATGGAGGCGTTAGATGTTTTTAAAGAACGTGGTGTGAAGCCGTATTACATGATTTTAGATGATGGTTGGCAAGATGTTAAAGATGAGTTGTATCTGAATGATATTTATGAAAATGAAAAGTTTCCATCTGGTTTAAAAACGTTGGTTCAAAAGGCGAAAGAGGAGTATGGGATTTCTGTATTCGGGATTTGGCATGCGCTTCAAGGTTATTGGGGCGGGATTAATCCAGAGGGGCGCCTAGGTAAAAAATATACGCTAATTGAAAATAAGGATGTAAAAGAATCGGAGTTTGCGACGTATTTTACCGATCATACGCATTATATAAGTGCAGAAGATGCAGAATCTTTTTATGATGAGTTTTATACGTATTTAAAAGAGTGTGGCATTGATTATGTGAAGGTTGATTCCCAAGGGAATTTGTTGCATCTTTGTGAGCAGGAACAGAATCCAACGGCTGTGATGAGCAGTTATCAACGAGCGTTAAAAATAGCGGGAAATGAATATTTAAATGGAGATGTATTATACTGTATGTCAAATAGTACAGAGGTGATTTATAATACGTCTGAGTTTATTGGGTGGCGAAATTCTGATGATTTCTTCCCTAAAGAACCGATTGGTATTCAACTTGAACATTATTATATGAATACTTTAAATAATATTTTCACCTCGACATTTGTTTGCCCAGATTGGGATATGTTCCAAACGAATCACCCTCAAGGAGAGTTTCATGCGATGGTGCGTGCCATTTCAGGAGGTCCTATTTATATTTGTGATCATCCTAAAAATATGGACACAAATTTATTATCAAGATTAATGATTCGTGGTAATGAGTTGCTTCGTTTTAATCAACCAGCTCGACCGACAAGTGATTGCTATCTAAGCGATGCAAAGACTTCAACTATTTTACTTAAAACCCACAACTATGGAGAGTTCGGTTCCACGATATTTGCAGTGCATTTAAATAAGGACGCTAGAATCATTAAAGAAGTGGTGACGGGGGATATTTGTTTCACACCAGATTTAGGTGAAGTTGCGCTAGGGAAGTTAGAAATCGTACTAAACTACGGGGAGTATGCGTATGTGTCGCGAGCTGTTAGACGTGAGATGGTGACACCACTCGGATTAGTCCATAAATTCAATAGTTATTTAGCGATTGAGTCAGTGGTGGAAAGTGAAAATGAGATGATACTTAAGGTTAAGGGGGAAGGAGCATTTGCCTTTTATGCGGAGGAATCTTGCTTAATCACATTGCTGACTGTGAATGGAGAAACACGAGTTTTTGAGATAGACAATCATCTGTTACAGGTTGAACTAAGTGAGGCAACATCAGTTATTAAACTGAATTGGAAATAAAAAGGTGGATATCATGAAGGAATATGAGTTTTGACCTTAATGTTATGATGAGAAGATGATACAGGAAGAATCAGTTGAAGTAATAGCTGATTCACTTTGTCCTTGTTGCAATCAGTTAACGATACCGACTACTGGAGACGCACTAGCCTATATTTATCTCAATTGTTTATGGGAGATTGATTTGTTTATTTAAGCAGACGTTGAGCCAAGTGACTTAAATCGTAGACTAACATTAGCTCAGGGGAGAAAAACTATAAAAAAATACGGATTTGAAAAGAAAAGACATCTAGGCCTTTAGACCTGGATGTCTTTTAAATTAAAATGAGATTTAGTTTGAGTCGATTAATTTTTGGATATAGTCGCTGTCTGCAAATGTTAGTTTAAGGAAGGGACCAGATTGATGTGAGGTGAAAATCCCCCCGTCATCTGTTAAAAGGGTGTTACCACTGACTAATGTTTCTTTGGTTTTTGTGTGATAAAGATGAAGTTCATAGTCTCTGTTTCCCCCGATAGAGACAGCATCTTCTAATTTTTTGGTATTTGTAAAGATCGTAAGGATATCATCAATGATGCTTTCGGCTTTTTCAGTATCGTTTGTGATGAGTGATTCCAACTTGAAGTGGAAGTCTTTCATTTTTAATTGGGATTTTTTCAGAACGTAATCAAAGAAATTCGATTCCAATGACGATGATAAAAACAGTAATATAGAAAATGATTTTGTGTTTCATTCTCTTTCCTCTTAATAGGTATATGGGAAACAAAGTGAACTAATAAAGTATCCTATTAGTTGATTTATTCAAACAAAAGTTAATTTTGGCTCGATTGTTTTATGAGGAAAGAATACATATAATGAGAGTATCACAGACAAATTAAAGGAATAGCGAGGTGATGACATGAAGGAAATTAATGTTGGAAAAATGATTATTTTAAAGCGAAAAGAGAAGAAGATTACGCAAGATGAATTAGCGAAATATATTGGGGTTTCAAAGGCGGCTATTTCAAAATGGGAGACAGGCCAAAGTTATCCGGATATTACATTGTTACCGATTTTAGCGGCGTATTTTAATATGAGTATTGACGAGTTAATCGGATATGAGCCACAGATGGTGAAGGAAGATATTCAAAAATTGTATGTCAGGCTATGTGAAGATTTTGCGAAGAAACCATTCGAAGAGGTGATTTTGGAGTGTGAGGAGTTGATCAAGAAATATTATTCTTGTTTTCCACTGTTGCATCAAATGGGATTACTTTTAATTAATCACAGTATGTTAGCCCCCGATGTTTTAGAAATGACAAGATTAAATGAATTAGCTTGTTCTTTATTTGAGCGTGTTAAAGAAAAGGGAGATGACGTTGAACTTTCAAAGCAGGCACTGCATTTAGAGGCGTATTGTTATTTATTATTGAATCAACCGTCAGTTGCGTTAGAGTTACTTGAAGATACGAAGAAACCCAAAGTTTCAAGTGAAGTATTAATTGCACAAGCCCATCAGATGCTTGGGCAGATTGAAGAAGCAAAGTCTTCGATTCAAGTCGGTGTCTTTTCGCATCTGATGGAAATTTTTCAAACGTTACCGATGTTGCTAGGATTGAGTTTACCTGATCAAAAGCGATTTGAGGATATTATTCAAAAGATTGAAACGTTAGATGAATTATTTGAAATCAAAAAAGTGAATCCTTATCTCATTCTTCCGATTCAGTTAATGATTGCCCAGGGATATATGCAACTTGGGGAAGCGGGACTGGCGCTTGATTATTTAGACGCATATTCGAAATTAGCGACAGATAGTATTCAAAGAATTAAAATTCAAGGAAATGATTTCTTTAATTTAGTGGAGGACTGGTTTAAGGCATATGAAATTGGTCAACCGCCACGAAATGAAGCGATTATCAAGCAAAGTGCGTTAGATGGTGTTTTGAAAAATCCTGTTTTTATGCCGTTACATGAAGAAGAGCGATTTATTAATTTAGTGGTACGATTAAAATTTTATCTTTAGGAGTGAGCGTATGAGTTTAGAGAGTATTCAAGAGTATTTACCATTTTTAATTCCGTTGGTGATTGCAGAGTTTGCGCTTGCGATGACAGCACTTATTCATGTGTTAAAGCATCCGAACTATCGATTTGGAAATAAAGTGATGTGGATTGTGATTGTGTTATTGATTCAAATTATTGGACCTGTTGTTTATTTTTTAATTGGTCGAGGTGAAGAGTAGTGGACATGATTCGTTTAGAAGGTGTCAGTAAACAGTTTGGAAGTCACGAGGTGATTAAATCATTAAATTTGACGGTTCCAAGTCAGTGTGTCTTTGGTTTTTTAGGACAAAATGGGGTTGGAAAAACAACAACGATGAAGATGATTTTAGGGTTGTTAAATCCTAGCGAGGGACGTATTTTTGTCTGTGATGAAGAAGTCGTGTATGGTGAAACGAAAACAAATCGCTTCATTGGCTATTTACCGGATGTCCCAGAGTATTATTCTTATATGACACCCAGAGAGTATTTGAAATTGTGCGGTGAAATGACAGGCATGTCAAAAGCGCAAATTAAAGCGAAGTCAGATGAGTTATTGACACTGGTTGGATTAGCTGATGTGAATCGTAAAATTGGAGGGTTTTCAAGGGGGATGAAGCAACGACTTGGTATTGCACAAGCTTTACTAAATGAACCGAAAATTTTAATTTGTGATGAACCAACGTCTGCGCTTGATCCGATTGGACGAAAAGAAATTTTGGATATTTTACATCAGGTAAAAGAGAAAACGACGGTTATTTTTTCAACGCATATTTTATCTGATGTGGAGCGTATTTGTGATCAAGTAGCTGTTTTACATGAAGGAGAGATTGTGTTAAGTGGAACACTCACAGACGTTAAAAATCAACATCGTCAAGATGCCATTCGATTAACATTTGAATCAGAAAAGGTTGCAAAACACTTGATGCAAGATTTTGAGAGGTTTAAGAAAGTTGAGTTAGAAGGAAATGAACTCACAATATATGTGGATAATTTAAAACAAGATTCCCAAGAAATATTAAAATGGATGACAGATCAAAATATATTATTACTAAAGTATGAAATCCTTGAACCAACGCTTGAAAGCTTGTTTATGGAGGTGGTTCGATGAGGGGATATTTAGCTTTTGTAAAGAAAGAACTGTTAGAGCAGGTTCGCACGTATAAGTTACTGATTTTATTCCTCGTTTTCTTTATTTTTGGGATGCTAAGTCCTTTGATGGCAAAGTTAATGCCTGAAATACTGCGCCAGATGCCGATGGATGGGATTACAATTACGATTCCAGACCCCACGGCGATTGATTCATATAGCTAGTTTTTTAAGAATCTGACGCAGATGGGATTAATCGTCCTTGTTCTCCTATTCAGTGGAACGTTAACGACTGAATTATCAAAAGGGACGTTGATTAATGTATTGACAAAAGGGTTAACACGATATGCGGTCATTTTGGCAAAGTATACGGTGGCACTTGTTTTATGGAGTTTTGCCCTTTTGATGGCACTCGGTGTGACATACGGGTATACGGCATATTTTTTCTCACAAGATGAGATCCATCATTTATTGGCGTCAGTGGGTTGCTTATGGTTGTTTGGAGTCTTACTTTTATCGTTGTTGATGTGGGCACAGACGTTAGTTGGCAATCAGTATGGAAGTCTTTTAATGGTGGGAATTTTTGTCGCAGGATTATTTGTTTTGAATCTTTTTCCAATATTTCAGGATTATAATCCGATTGCGTTAGTGTCTGAGAATGTGGCGATGTTGAGTCAAGATTATGATATCAGTCAACTGATGTCTACTAGTTTAATTTCAGTTATACTAAGCATTGCTTTTTTAGCATTAGCTTTAACGACGTTTAAGAATAAGAGAATTTAAGAAAAGTAAAGGCCGATTATTTTTGAAGAAATTAACTTCAAGATAATCGGCCTTTATATGGCTTTAATTGGGAAGTATTGGTATTTTTTGAAAATCTTTGACCAACCCTAAAGAAATATGTCAAAATAGACAAGAAGGTATTAAATGATAGATTTGATGGAAATAGGTTTTGGAGGTACTTTGACATGATAAGATTTGAAAGTGATTATGCGGAAGGGGCGCATCCACGTATTTTAGAAAAATTAATTCTAACAAATGAGGAACAAACACCAGGATATGGGGTCGATATTTATTGTGATCGTGCACGACAATTAATTAAAAATTTATGTCAAAAAGACGATTGTGATGTTCATTTTTTAGTAGGGGGAACACAAACAAATTTAATTGTTATTTCATCTATTTTAAGACCTTATCAAGGCGTTATCTCAGCTATTTCAGGACATATTAATACGCATGAAACAGGGGCAATTGAAGCGACGGGGCATAAGGTATTAGCGGTTGAAAGTGAAGATGGTAAAATTACCGCCGCTCAAGTAAAAGCTGTTTGTGATCAACATCATCAGGATGCTGGCCGTGTTCATAAAGTTCAACCTGGAATGGTTTATATTTCACAACCAACTGAATATGGAACACTTTATTCATTAGAAGAATTAACAAACTTAAGTCGAGTTTGTAAAGAATATCATCTTCCATTATTCGTCGATGGAGCTCGTTTAGGATATGGGATGGTCAGTCAAATAAATGATGTTTGGATGTCAGATTTAGCAAATTTATGTGATGTCTTTTATATTGGTGGAACCAAGATTGGGGCATTATTTGGTGAAGCTGTCGTTATTTCAAATGATGCCTATAAGCAAGGGTTTAGATATAATATTAAGCAAAGAGGTGGACTTTTAGCTAAAGGAAGATTGTTAGGCCTTCAGTTTGAAACGTTATTTGAAGATAATTTATACTTTGAAATGTCGTTACATGCTGTTAAGTTATCGATGCAACTTCGTCAGGCATTTACTGAAAAAGGATTTGAATTGCTATATGATTCATATACAAATCAGCAATTTCCAATTTTACCAAATGATGTTTTAGAAAAACTATCAAAAAAATATTCATTTACTTATTGGAAGGCAATTGATGAATTGCATTCTGCAGTCCGACTTTGTACAAGCTGGGCGACCAAAGAAGAGTATGTTGAACAATTGGTTGCAGATATTAAAGCGTTGTAAGGTGAAGATAAGCTTATAACAACGTGATATGGCCATAAGGTAGTCAAATCTATAAGATACGCGTTTAAAAAAGCGTTGTCTTATAGATTTTTTTGTAAAATGATTTAAATAAATTGGATAACAATTTACAGTCGATAAAGTCATGATGAATGGTTAGCTAGATACAATCTATTGTGAACAAATGCTTGGTAGTCAACTCACGTAAAAATTGATATAATGATGATATTAAAAGAGAATTTTTTTAAAGGTTGTGATGTTATTGTCAACAATTAAGGAGGTTGCTAAACGAGCAGGGGTATCTGTTGGAACTGTTTCAAAATTTATTAATAATATTGAAGTTAAACCAAAGACTAGAATGGCGATAGAGGCAGCGATTAAGGAATTAAATTATGAGCCTAACATTTATGCTCGTGGATTAAAGATGAATCGTACTAATACAATCGCCTTAATTTTACCAACTGTTTGGCATCCATTTTTCAGTGAATTAGCTTATAATATTGAAAAAAATTTAAGAGCTTTAAATTATAAAATGATTTTATGTAACTCAGAAGGAGATTACAAAATTGAATTAGATTATATTACAATGGCTAAACAGAATCAAGTTGATGGAATCATTGCCATTACGTATAGTGATATTGAGGCTTTTATTTCAAGCAATCTTCCAATGGTCAGCGTCGATCGCTTTTTTAATGAGGAAATTACATATGTCAGCAGTGATAACTTAATGGGGGGGTATTTAGCTGCTCAAAAGTTAATTGAATCCGGATGTCAATCGATTTGTTTTATTGGGGAGGGGTCGAAAAAAGATAATTCAACTCGTAATCGTAAAAAAGGATTTATAAATTATTGTGAAGAACATCGAATCGACTATCAGGTTTGTGAGATGATTGGGGATCATGACAAATTTGATGAAACATTAAAACAGTTTTTAATGGATAATTTAATCCAACAGAAAAAGATTGATGGGATTTTTACAGTAACTGATGCCTATGCTTATTTCATCATTGAAAAATTAAAAGAGTATCATCTTTCAGTGCCTGAAGATGTTCAAATCATCGGATTTGATGGGGCTAAGAGTTCGAAAAAATCAGTGATTGAAATTTCTACGATTCGTCAACCAATTGAGTTAATTGCAAAGCATACCGTTGAATCAATTGATGCTTTAATTAATAAACAAACGATAGAAAAAGAAATTATTTTACCAGTAGAGTTCCATCAAGGCAGTACAACAAAACACTAAAGGGATTATTTTAAGGAATAATCCTTTTTTAATACATAAAATTGATTATTTTTGAAAACGATAAAAAAATGTTGACGTTTTCAAAAAAGTGTTCTATTATAGTACTGTAGAAAATGAAACGTTTCATTTTTGAGGGGTTATCGTTTAATTATTTTTTTAACGCAAAAATGAAACGTTTCATAAATAAGGAGGAGTAAGAATGAGTAACAAAAAGTATCATACTATTGCTCAAAATATCTTATTGCACTTAGGTGGAGAAGAAAATATTATTAGTGCCGCAAGTTGTGCAACACGTTTAAGAGTTGTCGTTAAAGACGATCAAAAAATTAAAGTGGATGAAATTGAAAATATAGATTTGGTTAAGGGGAGTTTTAATAACGGTGGACAATTCCAAATTATTTTAGGAACAGGAATTGTAGATGAAGTTTACCGTGAATTTATGGGGATTGTTAACTTAGAAGAAGTGAGTAAAGCTGAATTAAAAGAAGCAGCAGGGAAAAAAATGAATGTTTTCCAACGCATTTTAAAATCATTAGCTGATGTCTTTGTTCCAATTTTACCAGCATTAGTTGCAGCCGGATTATTAATGGGATTAAATAATGTGTTAACCGCACAAGGTTTATTTATTGAAGGGAAGTCTATCATCGAAGCTTACCCACAAATTGCTGATTTAGCTGATATGATTAATGTTTTCTCTAATGCAGCCTTTACCTTCTTACCTGTATTAATCGGGTTCTCAGCGACTAAGATTTTTGGTGGAACACCAGTTTTAGGGGCAGTTATTGGAGCCATCATGATCCACCCGGATTTATTAAATGGGTATAGTTATGGACAAGCTCTATTAGATGGAACGGTTCCAGCATGGAGTATTTTTGGATATCAAATTGCAAAAGTAGGTTACCAAGGAACAGTTTTACCCGTTATCGTTTCATCATTCGTATTAGCTAAAATTGAAAGAAAAACACGTAAAGTCGTTCCTCCAATGTTTGATAATATTATTACACCATTAGTGGCAGTCCTTGTAACGGCGGCTTTAACATTCGTTGTGATTGGACCTGCTATGCGTGTTGTAGGAGATGGGTTAACAGAAGCTGTTATGTGGTTATTCTTTAGCTTAGGCCCAGTTGGAGGAGCTATTTATGGGGTTGTTTATCCGTTATTAGTTATCACAGGAATGCATCACTCATTAGTCACAGCCGAGACGCAAATTCTTGCAAACATTGGAACACTTGGTGGGTCACCAACATTTGCTGTTGTTGCAGCATCTAACGTTGCACAAGGGGCAGCAGCTTTAGCTGTTATGATGATCATGAAGAAAAATGCAAAAATGAAGAGTTTAGCTTCAGCTGCTGGGGTTTCGGCTTTACTTGGAATTACAGAGCCAGCAGTATTCGGAGTTAACTTAAAATTAAAATATCCATTTGTTGCAGCCTTAATTGGTTCAGCTGTTGCATCAGCTTATTCAACATTTATGCAAGTTTTATCAGTTTCACCAGGACCTGCAGGATTACCAGGGGTTATTGTGATTCGTCCAGAATCAATGATTCAATATATGATTACATTAGCAATCGGATTTGCTATTACATTTGTCGTAACTTTTGTTTTAGCTAAAATCTGGGGAAATAAAGAGTAAAACTAAATACAACCTAAACTGCTTTAATTTCAATTGAGATTAAAGCAGTTTCTGTTAGGAAGAGAAAAATAAAACGATTACTTTAAAAGGAGAGTTGAAATTATGGAATGGCCACGTGAATTAAGATATAGAAGAATTGAAGAAGTAGCAGAATGTGAAATAACTGACTTAAAAAATAGAGTCGATGCTTGTTCTCATCGTCAAACGTTTCATATTCAACCTACAACAGGATTATTAAATGACCCAAATGGATTTAGTTTTTATAATGGTGAGTATCATTTATTTTATCAATGGTTCCCACTTGGACCTGTTCACGGAGTCAAGTATTGGTATCATACAGCCTCTAAAGATTTAGTGAACTGGGAGAATCGTGGGATTGCCCTGTCTCCAGATTGTGCACTTGATAGTCACGGGGTATTTTCAGGAACAGCGATTGAACATAATGGATTATTATATTTAATGTATACAGGAAATACGCGTGATGAAAATTGGATTCGTCATCCTTATCAATGCTTGGCTGTCATGAATGAAGCAGGAGAAATTAAAAAGTATCCAGAAGCAGTCATTAAAAATGTGCCAAAAGGAATCACTGATAATTTCCGTGATCCAAAAGTATTTAAAATCGAAGATAAATTCTATTGCATTGTTGGGGCAGAAAAAATGACTGACGAAGGAAATAAAGGAACAGTCGTTTATTACGAATCATCTAATTTAGAAGAGTGGACGTATAAAGGTGAAATCAACACAACATTTGAAAATAATAGTGGATTTATGTGGGAATGTCCAGACTATTTCACATTAGAAGGTCAGGGAATTATGCTGATGTCTCCACAAGGAATGGCACCAGAGGGAGATAAATATCAAAATGTCTTCCAATCAGGTTATTTAGTAGGAGAGCCTATTAATTTTGAAACCGGAATTTTTAATCATGGAGAGTTTACTGAACTTGATCGTGGATTTGAATTTTATGCACCTCAAACGATGGAAGATCCAAAAGGAAGACGTATCCTAGTAGGATGGCTTGGTCTACCAGAGCTAGATTGTGTCACAGATGAATCAGGTTGGGCACATTGTTTAACCTTACCACGTGAATTAACGGTAAAGAATAACAAGTTAATTCAAAAACCGATTGAGGAGTTAAAGAAATTACGTCATCATCGCGTAGAAGTGAAAACAACTTTAAATGCTGAATCTAAGAAATTTATGGGATTTGAAGGCATAACTTACGAATTGCAATGTCGTTTTACGGACTTAACCCAAGGAAGAGTTGGAGTTAAATTACGCAAAAGTGAACAAGAAGAAACAGTGTTCTATTACGATATAGAAAATAAAAAATTAGTCTTAAATCGTGAAAAATCAGGTAAGATGTGTGGAGAGGAATACGGATCAATTCGTCAATGTCATTTTGAGGCTAATGAGTTAAGATTACAAATTTTTGTCGATCAGTCATCAGTTGAAATTTTTGTGAATGATGGAGAGGAAGTCTTCACAACACGTATCTTTACGAAAGAGGAGAGTCAAGGCATTGAATTCTTTGCTGATAGCTCTGTTGATTTAGAAGCCACTTTATGGGAAATCAAAAAATAAATAACGAAAAAACCATTCAATTACTGAATGGTTTTTTTGTTTTGTTGTGACAGGATAAACTTTTATGTTAAACTTATTTATTAAATAAGAGCTAGCTATTTTAATTCGGTAATGTGATAGAATGTTCATAAATAGCAAGGAGATGATAGTAAATGAGAGCCATTATTTTTGATGTGGATGATACGTTATATGATCAAGTAATTCCGTTTCAAAAAGCATATGATGAATTATTTAAAGGCTGTTATGAGATATCAGTTGAAGAGCTATATAAGAGAAGCCGCCATTTTAGTGATGAGGTTTTTGAAGCGACACAACGTGGTGAGATGTCGATGGAGAAGATGTATATATACCGAGTTCAAAAGGCATTTGAAAGTCTTGAGATTTTGGTAAGTGATGAGGAGGCACTAAAGTTCCAAGATTTGTACGCAACAAATCAAAAGAAGCTTGAGTTATCTAAAACAATGATTCGAATTATGAATCTGTGTCAAGAAAATCAAATTCGTCTAGGTATTATAACGAATGGCCCTTCTAATCATCAGTGGAATAAGGTTGAGGCACTAAGAGTGATGGAGTATATCCCGCGGGAGTTTGTTTTTGTATCGGGTGATATCGGGGTGGCGAAGCCGCATCTTGATTTATTTAATTATGTCAAGGAGAAGATGGATTTGATACCACAAGAGACGCTTTTAGTTGGGGATACGTTCGAGAGTGATATTGTGGGAGCGAATATGGCTGGTTGGCAGACGGTTTGGTTGAATCGTCGTCAAAGGGAGATGCCTGAGGGTGAGGTTGTGCCGAATTTTTGTGTACGTCATGAAGAAGAGTTATATGATGTGATTGTGAAATGGATTGAAGAGAACAAGGAGTGAGGTTGCGTGGATCATATGAATAAATTTACAGGTAAATCAAGTGCTTATACTTTGTCAAGACCGGGTTATGCAAAAGGATTATTTGAGTATTTGGTGTGTGATTTGGAAGTTAATAAACAGACGGTGATAGCCGATATTGGATCAGGGACAGGTAAGTTATCACAGGATCTTTTGAAGGTTGCAGGAATAGTCTATTGTGTTGAACCAAATGATGAGATGCGACAGGTGGCAGAGTCTTTACTTAGTAATCAAGAGGGATTCATTTCAGTGAAAGGAACTGCTGAACAAACTACTCTTATGGATAAAAGTGTTGATTTTATTTTGGTTGGGCAAGCCTTTCATTGGTTTGATGCGAATTCTTTTAAGTTAGAGTGCCAACGAATTTTAAAAGAGACGGGAAAAGTGATTTTAATTTGGAATTCGTGGATTAGAGACAGTGAGGTCATTATGAAATATCATGAGCTTTTCCAGATGTTTTGCCCTAGTTTTAAAGGATTCAGTGGTGGTTTAGAATCACGAAAGATTTGTGAGTTTTTTGAAAATCAGTATGAAATTAAAAGGGTAGCCAATCATTTGGTATTTAATAAAGAAAGTTTTATTAATCGTGCACGATCAGCCTCTTATTCTTTAATAGAAGGTGATGAAAAATTTGAAGATTATATGGAAGCCTTAGAGAAATTTTTTGAGAAATATGCAGTTGATGGAATTTTAACGATGCCAAATGAAACGGTTTGGTATGTAGGGGAAGTTTAATAAAGAAGGAGTTAATGAATGATGAAGCATGAATGGCGAAAACACGAGAAAGAATTATATATGCCGAAGGCTAAGCCAACATTGGTCACCATTCCTAAGCAACCATTTATCACGATTAAAGGAAAGGGAAATCCAAATCAAGCGGATTTTAGTGATCGAATTAGAGTGCTTTATTCGATTGCGTACGCTATTAAAATGATGCCGAAAAAAGGATATACACCAGTTGGCTACACGGAATATACGGTGTATCCATTAGAAGGAGTTTGGGATTTAACGGAGGAAGGTAGACAATCGCAGGTACTTAATAAAGATGAATTGTTGTATACGATTATGATTCGCCAACCGGAGTTTGTGACAACGGAAGTTTTTGAAAAAGCATTGAATGAAGTGAAAAAGAAGAAGCCTCATCCACTGCTAGATGAGGTGGTATTTGAAGAGATAGAAGATGGATTATCGGTACAAATGCTACATGTTGGTCCATATGATGATGAACTGATCACCTTTGAAAAGATGAAGACATTTATTAATGAACAAAATCTAACTATTGTATCGTTAAAGCATCGAGAAATTTATTTATCCGATTTTAGAAAAGTAACACCAGATAAATTGAAAACAGTTTTAAGATATCGAGTTGAATAAAAGAGTGGAATTATTCCCATAACAAACTTATTTAAGGTGGTGATAATGGTGAATAATTCTTCTGCTGAGCGTGTTCAAAAACAGATGGTTTTGATAATGGCCGGCTGTTTTTTATGGATAACGTATTTTATTTTTCAAGATTTCTTCAAAGGAATTTATCATTATTTTGCTGTGATACCAAGTTGGTGGTTACTTGTGATTGGCCCCCTATTTGGAGTGGCTGTTTTATGGTCTATTCATCGAGATGAGTTAGCGATTAAGGAGGCTGAGGCACATTGGGTAGATAGTCAGCGGCGTTTTGCTGAAATCGAGCTTCAATTTAGATTAATTAAGTCTAATTTTTTTAAGATGTCTGCTGTCCAATTTGTGTATTATTGCGCGGATTTGTTAAGAGCACTTGGATATCAACGGGTAGAGTTAGTGAGTGAGGAGAATGTTTTGCAAGTAATCGATCCTTCAGGGCGGAGTATGTTAGTTTATTGTTTACATGGAAGTGAAGGAATTGAATATGATGAAACGGCGATTCAAACATTAAAGGAGAAGATGGCACGTTCTCACCTAGAGGCGGGACTTTTTATGACTTGTGCGAATTTGACAGAGGTGGCCACTGAGATTGCGACACAACATAACATTAAATGCTATAATGGGACAGCGATTAGCAAGCTTGTCTGGCTAGTCATTGAAGAATCAAAAGAAAAGGCACAGTCGATATGATTGTGCCTTTTAGCCTTTAAATTGATGTTGATCTCGATATTTTTTTGGCGTCAGTCCGACGAATTGTTTAAAGACTTTTGTAAAATGACTTTGGTCATTGAAGTGCAACAGGACACTGATATCGAGTAAGGAGTGTTTAGAAACCATGAGTAGTCGCTTTGCTTCTTCTACTTTTTCCCGTAAAATAAATTCACCGATTGTCTCATTCATTTCCTTTTTAAATAAACGAGCTAAGTAACTTTTATTGAAGTGTAGTTCAGTCGCTACTTTTTCAAGTGAAACATTGTCATATAAATTTTTATGAATGAAAAAGATGGCATCAAGTACTGGTCGTGAGAAGGTTAAAGTATTAATTTGTTGAACACGCATCGTAAAATCGAGTAAGCTGGTTAGTTGAAGTTTTGCAAGTTCTTGCATATCAGAGGTGTTTTCAATTTTATCTAAATAAAAGACAGTCAGTTTATGAGCGACATCTGGGATTAAACCTGCTCTAATGGAAGCACGAGCACCTAAAATAATGAGAGTCATATAAAGAACTTTAGAAGAATGAAGGGGATCTTCTAGTAATTGGTTTAATAAAGGTTGTTGTCTACTTAGTTTTTCAACGGCGTTAATAAGTTGTTCAGGATCTCCATATTCAATGGCATTGATAATATGAGTTTCATAAGCTAGGGGAAAGAACGTTATGTTATCTTCCGCGATTTGTCGTAGTGTTGTAAAATCAGATTTTAATTTTTCTTCAATCGAATCAACGAGTGGTTGTTTGAAAAAATTATCTTTTAAGACTTCATTGAAATCAATGTGTTTTCGATAAAGTAAATAGTATAGCAGGCAACCTTGATGAATGACTTGTGTAAAAGAAGTCAGATGATAATTGAGAGGACCTATTAAGAAAGTCCCAATCAGAAGTTCTTCTTCATAATACGTTAAGCAAAGAAAGTGTCCATCGTTTTTCAGTGTTTTAAGTTTAGGAAGAGGTGCTCCTTCTTCAAAGTAAGGATCAGCAAATGAATCTGTTAAATGTAGCAGTAATGAACCTTCTGATTTCAGGATAATGTTTAATGAAGGATCGATAAAATAAATGGGAGCGTTTAAGCTTCCGGATAAAAGATTGATAAGGTTTTGAATATGTTTGTTGTTCATGATGATTACCTCTTAAGGTCAATATTTTTACAAAAAAATCAATATAATACAAAAATATAATATTGATTCATGATAATATGATTCAGGCTCAAAATCAAGGAATTTAAGTCAGTTTTTAGATGTATAGGAGGAGAGACATCATGATACGAGATAATATATTAGAAACTGAAAAGATTTCAAAGCTTTTTATTAAGTTTTCGATTCCAGCGATTCTTTCGTTAACAATTGCGGGGATTCAAACAATGGTCGATGGAGTTTTCCTTGGAAACTTTGTTGGAACAAATGCAATGGCAAGTGTGAATATTGCCGCTCCATTTATGCAACTTATGATTGGAATGAATTTAATTATTGGAGTTGGAGGAGCAAGTTATATTGGACGAAGTCTTGGCGAGGGGGAAGTGAAACGTGCCCAAGATATTTTTAAGTCCGCGTGCTTATTTATGCTAGGATTATCATTGGTCATTGCAGTTTTTGGGTTTACATGTAGTGAACAAATCGCGACGTTTTTAGGAGCGAATGATGTGCTATTAGCAGATTCGGCAATGTATATTAAGATACTAGCTTTATTTGCACCATCTATTGGACTATCATTTATTTTAGGAATTTTTGTCCGTTGTATTGGAATGCCAAATGTGTATTTAGTTAGCTCGATTGTCAGTCTGATTGCCAATATTATCTTTAACTATGTTTTAATCAAAGTTTTAAATTTAGGAATCATTGGTGCTCCGATTGCAACGGGACTATCATTTACGGCATCCTTCTTGATTGTAGCTATTCCATTCTTCAAGAAATCATCAATTTTAAATTTTACAAAAGGAAAATTTAATGCGAAATTAACGGGGGCCCTTTTATATAATGGTTCGTCGGAGGGGGTCTCATCGTTGGCAACAGCTATTTCGACATTTGTTTTTAATGCAGCTTTTATGCGTATTGCAGGGGAAGCGGGGGTATCTGCTTTTACAGCCATCGGGTACCTATCTTTATTCGCTTCTTTGATTGTGTGCGGTATTTCTGCTGGAATTGGACCGGTTATTTCTTATAATTATGGGGCAGGATTACAAGAGCGTGTCCGTCAACTGTTAAAATTATGTTGTCAGGTTGCCTTAGTAATGGGAAGTTTATTATTTATTTTAATTTTCTTTTTTGGAAAATATATGGTGTTATTATTTGTAAAGGATAATCAGATTGTATTAGAGTTAGCGACTCATGGAGCTAAAATTTATGCCTTTACATTCTTCTTAAATGGAATTAATATTTTATTCTCAGGATATTTTACCTCAATTGGAGATGCCCTATCTTCAATTATTGTAGCAATCTGTCGTGGAATGATTTTTATTTTAACGGGAATTATGATTTTCCCAAGGTTCTTTGGAATTAGTGGAATTTGGATGACGGTTCCATGTGCTGAATTATTAACTATTTTAGTGGTTATTTTCTTAATGAAAAAATCAAAAGCAAAACATGAAGCAGTGGCCAAGCAAGAATTAATATTAGAATAAAAAAAGAGCCTTCGAGGCTCTTTTTTTATTTTGTTTCACGATATTGTTTAGGACTTTTACCATAAATTTTTCGAAAGACTTTTGAGAAAGCAAAGGGATCAGGATAACCAACAGATTTAGCAATCTCATTAATGGGTTGATTGCTGTTCATTAATTGATGACTTGCCTTTTCCATTCTAAAGTTCATTAAAAATTCTTGAGGTGAAATATTGAGTTTTTGTTTGAAGATAGAGGTTAAATAACTACGGTTTACACCAATGTAGCTGGCAATATCATTAATTTTAATGGGTTTCATGTAATAGTTATTAATAAATTCAATGGATTGCTCTAGGTATCCTTCAGCCGCTACTTTACTTCGGTGTTTTAAATCAATATTAGCGTTATTAGAAGCGAGTTTAGATAAGAAAAGATAGAGAAGGGATTGAATTTCAAGTTCATTAGAGGGGGTATCTGCATTTAATTCAAACATTTTCTTCACACAGTTATATAAGCTAGCAGAATCTTGACATTCAAAGATGAGATTTTCTTTATTAAGATTAGCGTAATTTAAGTAGTGTGCTGCTTTTACCCCGTTAAAACCAATCCAGATGTAAGTCCAAGGATTTTGTTCATCAGCTTGATAAGAATGTTGCGTTTCAGGTGTAATTAAGAAACCTTGATTCTTTTTTAAATGATAGGTTTTGTCATTTACTTTATAGGTTCCCTCTCCATCTAAAATATAGTGAATCAAATATTGCGAACGTACCTTATCGTAAGAATGTCTAGGGGGACAAGCTTCAATCCCACAGAAACATAAAAACAAATCAAATGATTGTTTATTTAATGGTTCAAAATAAGTGACAGTCTCGTCTTGAAAATAGTTACACTCTCCCATATAATACTCTCCCTCCAATAAAGCTAAAGATAACCCCCTTACATTTTCGGATTAACTCAGACTTGTAATTTTTATTTTACTATAAAAAAAACGCTTATAAAAGTTTGTTTCTCACATTTTAACATAAAGGGCTTACATTTTACCATGTTTTACCTGTTAAAGTGTAATATTATAATTATGTAAACCTTTACAACGAGTTTTAAGCGATAAAGAACATAGAAGAGTTTACTAAATATTTCAAGAATAAGTTCAAGTACTAAGAAGGAAAAATCCTTTTAAAAATTAATCCATGGGGGGAAAATGGCATGAAAAAACATTTAAAAAGATTATTTGGGGCGACAATGGCAACTGCTCTTTTAGGAACAACATTAGTAGGGTGTGGAAATGAGACAGCATCAGGTTCTGATACAACGAAAGGAAACTCAAAAGGAACGACAATTACTTATTCCATTTGGGATAAAGGTCAAGAGCCAGGCATGCAGGCCATTGCGGATGCATTTGAAGAAAAAAATCCAGGAATTACAGTTAATGTAGAGGTAACTCCTTGGGATCAATATTGGACAAAACTTGAAGCTGCGGCTACTGGGGGAACGTTACCAGATGTATTCTGGATGCACTCAAGCCAACATATCCGTTATGCAAATAGTGGAATGTTAATGGATTTAAATGAAGTGATTGAAAATAGTGAAGTACTCGATATGAATAATTTTGCTCAAGGTGTTGTTGATTTATACAATGTGGATGGAGCGCAAATTGCCATTCCAAAAGATGTTTCAACAATCGGTCTGTGGTACAACAAAACATTATTTGATGAAGCGGGTGTTGAATATCCAAATGAAAATTGGACATGGGATGATTTATTGAGTGCTGCTCACGACCTAACTGATTCTGAAAAAGGGGTTTATGGATTAAATGCTCCTTTAAACACAGAAGAAAATTTATTTAACTATGTTTATCAAAATGGGGGAGATATCCTTATCAACGATAAAACAGAATCAGGGTATTCATTACCAGAAACACAAGAAGCTTTAGAGTGGTATGCAAATTTAAGTTTAGTAGAAAAAGTGTCACCTTCTCAAACACAATTTGCTGAAAATGGAAATTCAACCTTATTTACATCAGGAAAAGTTGCAATGGGAATGTTCGGTTCTTGGATGTATAACGAATTTATTACAAATGAATATACGGCAAAAAATTGTGCAGTAGCAGCATTACCACAAGGAAAAGCAGGAAATGCAACCATTTATAATGGATTAGGAAATTCAGTAGCAGCTAATACGAAAATAAAGAAGCAGCAATTAAATTCATTGAATTCTTAGGATCAGAAGAAGCAAACATCATTCAAGGTGAGTACGCATCAGCTATTCCGGCTTACGGTGCAGCGCAACAAGCTTGGGTTGAAGCAACAACTAAAAATAATTTTGATACACAATGCTTAGTTGATATGTTAGAGTACGGACACATTAAACCTTACACTAAAAACACAGCAAAATGGGAAACAGTAGAAATGGAAATCTTACGTAAAGTATGGGCTGGTGAGTTATCAGTAACAGATGCTTGTCATCAATTAGTGACGCAAATTAATGCTATTTTAGCAGCAGAATAAAAATAAACAAAGGGTAACTGTTCAATTGAACGGTTACCCCTAAAAAAAGCGGAGGGGAAAATATGGCGATTGCATTAAATAAAAGAAAAGTAAAAAGTACCGCTAAACTAAAAAATGCGAAGCATAATGAGTGGATGTGGGGATATATTTTAGTAGCACCAACAGTCATTGGATTATTAATTTTAAATATTATCCCACTAATTCAGACATTTATTTTAAGTTTTCAAAAAACAGGTGATTTTGGATCTTCTCAATGGGCTGGTTTTGAAAATTATAAACGTTTATTTTCAGATCCAGCCGTTTGGCAAGCCACAGGGAACACATTAAAATACGTCCTCATGGTGATTCCATTTATTATCATCTTTTCATTATTAGTTGCTGTCTTATTAAATCAAAAAATTAAAGGGAAAAGCATTTATCGCGTTATTTATTTTTTGCCAATGGTTGCGGCACCAGCTGCTGTTGCGATGGTTTGGAAATGGTTATTTAACTCAGAATTCGGTTTAATTAATTATTTATTAAGCCTCATTGGAATACAGGGACCTCAATGGGTAAGTGATCCTAATTTCGCTTTAATTGCCATTGCCATCGTTGGAATTTGGAGTGCTGTTGGTTACAATATGATTTTATTATTAGCAGGTCTTCAAGAAATTCCAAAAGATTATTACGAAGCCGCTAGTATTGATGGAGCAGGATCAATTCGCCAATTCTTCAGTGTCACATTACCATTAGTTTCACCAAGCTTATACTTTGTAATGGTCACAAGTATCATCTCAGCGTTCCAAGTATTCGATGTTATCTTCATGATGATTGATAAAACAAGTATGGCAATTGAAAGTACACAATCACTTGTTTACTTATTCTATCAACATTCATTCACCGTTAATGATAAAGGTTATGGATCAGCGATTATCATGTTATTATTAGCCATTATTATGGTCATTACATTTATTCAATCAAAAATTGAGAAAAAATGGGTACATTACTAAGAGAGTAGAGGTGAGAAAAATGAAAAAAATTAAAAAAGGGAATCTATTAATTCACATCATCTTAATCTTAGGTGCTGTCGTCATGATTTTACCTTTCGTATGGATGGTCTTAACATCTTTAAAAACATTAGGAGAATCAACTCAGATCCCTCCAAAAATTTTCCCAGACAAAATGCAATTTAGTAACTATACAGAAGTACTTCGTTTATTACCATTTGGAAAGTTCTATCTTAATACGATTTTAATGATAATCTTCCGCGTTATCGGATCAGTATTATTTAGTGCCATGGCTGCTTATGCTTTTGCAAGATTAAATTTTCCAGGAAAGAAATTTTTCTTTAGCTTAGTTTTAATTCAAATGATGGTACCAGGACAATTATTTATCATCCCACAGTTTAACTTAGTTCAAAACTTAGGGTTATTAAACACCGTCACTGCCTTAGTGATTCCAGGGGTAGTAAGTGCTTTTGGAACATTCTTATTGCGTCAGTTTTTTATGGGAATTCCAGCCGAACTTGAAGAAGCAGCAAAACTTGATGGATGTAGTATTGGACGTACTTTCTTTACCATCATGCTCCCGCTTGCTAACTCTGGACTCGTTGCACTTGGAATTTTCACAGCATTATTTGCTTTCAAAGACTTAATGTGGCCGTTAATTGTTAACATGTCAATTGATAAAATGACGCTATCTGCTGGATTAGCCTCATTACAAGGACAGTTCTCAACAAACTTCCCGCAATTAATGGCGGGGTCATTACTTGCCATTTGGCCAATGTTATTAATCTTTATCGTTTTCCAACGTAAATTTATTGAAGGAATTGCAACAACTGGAGGAAAATAATTAAATTTCATTCTTTATATCTGCCTATTTTAAAATATAGAGGACTGATTGCTGCTTACCCATATCAGTCCTTTTTTCTGTTATAATTTAATAAAAGGGTAGAAACATGAAGATCGAAAAACAAATGTATGAAATAGTAATAAAATTTATTGAGAAAAGATATCTAACTGGCTTAAGAGAGACAGTTGTCATAAAACTCGGTACTGTATCATATAACAATGGTATATTAGAATTTCGTATTACCTAGTGATTGAGGAACTCTCTCTACGAGAGGTTGGGGCCCAAAAAGTTATTCATCAATACAATGTTAAAAGGGACGCTAAATTGTTAGCGTCCCTTTAGATTATTTATATTCTGGTAACCATCCTTCGTGGGCTTTGATTAAATCATCGACTAAGGCGTAGATGTCATCAATTGAAAGCTCAGATGAAGTATGAGGATCAAGCATGGCTGCATGGTAAATATGTTCTTTTTTTAGTGTTAAAGCTGCTTTAACGGTTAACTGATGGACGTTAATATTGGTACGATTTAAAGCGGCAAGTTGTGGAGGCAAATCTCCTACAAAGCAAGGTGTGACACCACTTGCATCAACTAAACATGGGACTTCAACCACGCAGTCATTAGGAAGGTTAGTAATTAAGCCAGTATTTAAAACGTTAGCGCCAATTTTATAAGGCTTGTTTGTAATCATGGCTTCCATGATATAGGAAGCATATTCGTGGGTACGGGTATGAGATAAGCTATGATCATGAACAATCTCTTCGCGGAGTTTATTCCAGTTTTTGATTTGTTCTATACAACGACGAGGATATTCATCTAGTGGAATATTAAAACGCTCAATCAACTCAGGGTATTTCTCTTTAATGAAGTAAGGCATATATTCTGAGTTATGCTCACTTGATTCCGTTACATAGTAGCCAAATCGTTTCATGATTTCAAAACGAACCATATCATAGTGTTTTCCTTCAAAAGCAATTGCTTTCTCTTTGATTTTTGGATATAAATCTTGACCATTCGATTCAACTTCTAATAACCATGCCATGTGGTTAATCCCTGCAATTTTATACGAAACATTGTCGTATTCCATCCCTAAATGACGTAAAAGATCTGGTGCACACACTTGAACGCTATGGCAAAGCCCGATTGTTTTAATTTTAGTCGCCTTTAAAACGGCCAACGTTAAAATACTCATTGGATTCGTGTAGTTTAGTAGCCAGGCATCTGGACAAACTTCTTCCATGATTTTGCAGTAGTCAAGTAGAACGGGAATCGTACGCAGTCCTCTAAAGATACCGCCAATTCCTAACGTATCGGCAATCGTTTGACGAAGACCATACTTTTTAGGAATCTCGAAATCTGTAACCGTACAAGGCTCATATCCTCCGACTTGGATGGCATTCACAACAAATGTTGCATCAGTCAAAGCTTCGCGAGCATCCGTATAAGAAACAATTGTTGCACGGCTTTCATTGCAGTTTTTATTAATATTTTCAAGCATTTGATATGATTCGTTTAATCGTTTTAAGTCAATATCGTATAAAGCAATATGAGCATCTTGAAGACTTGGGGTTAACATACAATCCCCTAGTACATTTTTATCAAAGACTGTACTTCCGGCTCCAATAAAGGTAATTTTAATCATTTATAAATCCCCCTAATAGTAAGTTGTTTTTACCTCTCCATTATAATTATTGTGAAATCGTTTTAATAGGTCTAGATGTCGGATGCATATGGAAAATGATGGTTGTTATAAAAAATAACTAAAATTTTACTAAAACGAAGTTGTTTATTCAGGTTAACTATAATATAATAACTTTGGAAACGTTATCTTTAAAAACGATTAGAAGACGTCTTAGGTTATGAGGAAAAAAGCAATAGAAGTGTATAAAGAGGAGAGATAGGATGGGATTTTTAATTGATGAAAAACGCCAACTGTTTGGATTAGAAACAAATAAAACAACATATGCTTTTGCAGTTGATAATATGGGATTATTACGTCACTTATATTGGGGACCAAAAGTAAATAATCTTGAAGATTTTGACGTACCGGCTTTAGCGGAAATGTCGAGTAACGATCCAATCTTGGATTTAACGGATGAAGAATATCCAGTCTTTGGTGGGATGCGTTATAAGGAACATTGTTTAAAAGTAAACTTTGCTGATGGAACGCGTGACATTGAGTATCGCTATGTTGGGTATACGCAGACTGAAGAGACGTTAGTGATTCACTTAAAAGATGCACATTACGAGTTTGAGTTTGATTTACATTATAAAGTATATGAAGTTCAAGATTTAATCGAACGTACAGTATCGGTTCGTAATACTGGGAACGATATCATTGAAATTGAAAAAGTTCATAGTGGACAAATCCATCTTCCATATCAAGATTTAACGTTAACAAGCTCTCATGGACGTTGGTTAGCGGAGTTCCAAGAATTTAAACAACCACTTGGTCAAGGGAAAATCGTGTTAGAAAACCGACGTGGGATTTCAACGCATCATCACAATCCATTCTTTGTTTTAGATCATCGGGCATCAGAAACAAATGGAGAAGTATACTTTGGGGTTTTAAAATTAAGTGGAAACTTCCAAACGATTATTGAACCACGTCCTTATGGCGGAACGCTTGTTCAAATGGGAATCAGTTCACACGACTGTGTGATTTCACTGCAACCAGGTGAGGAATTCATGGCTCCTTCCATGTTAGTGGGTTACACGAATTCAGGATTTGAGGCGATGACACATGCCATGAATGACTTTGCTAAACAACATGTCCTGCGTGATGGAGTTCGTCCTGTCCTTTACAACTCATGGGAAGCAACTGAGTTTGATGTTCACTGTGATGAACAAATTGCATTAGCTAAAAAAGCGAAAGAGATGGGAGTCGAGTTATTTGTTATCGATGATGGATGGTTTGGGCAACGTCATTCTGATGCAGATGGACTTGGAGATTGGTATGTAAATACCGATAAGTTCCCTGAAGGATTAACCCCCTTAATCTCGGCTGTTAAAGAGATGGGAATGATGTTTGGAATTTGGATTGAACCAGAAATGGTGAATCCACCAACACAGTTATTAAAAGATCATCCGGACTGGATTTATCATTTTGAAAATCGTATGAATGATACGTCACGTAACCAAATGGTATTAAATGTAACGTTACCCGAAGTGCAAGAATTTATATTTAATATGATTGATGATTTATTAGCAAATTACGAGATTGATTATATTAAATGGGATGCAAATCGCCCAATCTCTCAAACAGGAATTTCACGTGATATGTGGTACCGTCATATTGAAGCGGTGTATGACATTGCACGCCGTGTGAAAGAGAAGTATCCAAACTTATTACTTGAAGCTTGTGCAAGTGGTGGAGGACGAGTAGACTATGGAATGTTAGATTCATTTGATGATTTCTGGACAAGTGATAACACAGATGCCTATGACCGTCTAACAATTCAACGTACTTACTCATATGTGTACCCAATTAAAGCGATGCGTGCCTGGGTAACAGATGCTAACAATCGTTCGACGATTCCATTAACATTCAAGTTCCATAGCGCTATGATGGGGACACTTGGAATGGGATGCAATATTTTAAAATTTACAGAAGAAGAGATGGAATTATCTCGTCAGTTGATTAAAGAATATAAAGAAATTCGTCATATTATCCAAGATGGGGATTTCTATCGATTAAATCCAATCACGTCAAATAACTATCAGGTATATGAATATGCAAATGAAGATGAAGCTGTCTTATTTGTCTTCTTACCTCAAACACAAATTTCACGTCTTGGCGCTTGTATTAAAATACGAGGACTTGATGCAGATGCACGCTATGAATTTAACTTAAGTGATGATCTCATCATCAAATCGGGATCGTATTTAATGAATCACGGAATTCAAGTGAAGTTATCAGGTGATTATGCAAGTACCATTATTAAATTTAAAAAAATAGCTTAACCAAAAGACTGTATCAGCTTATTTGATACAGTCTTTTTGGCTAATGAGGGGGGGATTGTTTTTTGTAATTTAAGTAAAATAAACTAATTTTTAGTTTTATAAAACGGAAAACGATAACTTCAATGTTTTTATATAGGTGTAAACGGTTTTTCAAAGATGGTTTAATGGAAATAAAAAAGGAATAATATGATCTATTTTCAATATATTTTCGTTTAAAAGTCGCTATTAAAGGTAAAAAAATAAATAAATTTTACTCAAATATGTTGTAAAACGATTTCACACGTGGTAGTATATAACCATGATAGATGATGTAAGCAATTACAGAAAACGATTGCTTTCAAACCAAAAAGGAGGGGGAGTTAGTGATGAAACTAACTGCTAAAGCGAAATATTCGTATGGTATAGGGGCATTAGGAAAAGATTTAGTTTATGGTATTGTGGGGACCTATTTAATGTTTTATTTTACAGATGTTGTGGGGTTAGCTCCAGCGTTTGTCGGAACATTATTCTTAGTTGCACGTGTTTGGGATACAGTAAATGATCCAATGATGGGAATGATTGTAGATAATACCAAAACTCGATTCGGTAAATTTAGACCTTGGATTTTAATCGGAACACTTATTAATGCTGTTGTGTTAATTTTCTTATTCAAAAAACCTGATTTAGAGGGATTACCTTTATATGCTTACTTCTCAGTGATGTATATTTTATGGGGGATGACGTATACCATTATGGATATTCCTTATTGGTCAATGATTCCTTCTTTAACAAAGGATAAACAAGAACGTGAACGTGTGGCTGTTATTCCTCGTATCTTTGCTAGTATCGGTGGTTTAACAATTGGAACATTTGGTTTAACATTTGTTGCCCTTCTTGGGGGTGGAAACGATGTTAAAGGATTTGAATTATTAGCAGTTGTCATTGCAGCCATCTTTATTTTAAGTTCTGTGATTACCTGTCTTAATGTTAAAGAGCCTTCAACATTAACGGCTGAAGGAATAGATAAAAAAGCAGACCGCGTAACATTCAAACAAATGACTCAAATTATCCGTAAAAATGATCAGTTAATGGTCTTCATGGGTGTTGTATTATGTATGAATTTAATGATGCAACTTTTAGGTGGAATGGCGATTTACTACTTTAAGTATGCAACAGGTAATGATGGAATGTTCAAAATTTACAATGGAACAGCAGGACTTGCTGAAATTGGTGGTTTATTATTATTCCCGATTTTAGCTCGTAAAATTGGACGTCAAAAATTATTTAAAGTGGGATGTTTCATTCCAGTTATCGGATTGGTCGGGTTATTATTCTCAGGATTATTAGCACCAAATCAACCGATCTTCACCATGATTTCAGCCATTTTAGTACGTGGTGGAGGAGGGTTCGTCTTAGCTTCAACAACCGTTATGCTTGCAGATGTTGTTGACTATGGGGAATTTAAATTAGGAACACGTAATGAAAGTATTATCTTCTCTGTTCAAACGTTATTAGCAAAAGCAGCGTCAGCCTTTAGTGGATGGGCGATTGGTGTAGGGTTACAATTAATGGGATATGAAGCGAATCAATTACAATCTGCTGGAACAATTATGGGAATGCGTGGATTAATGATTTTCGGACCGATTGTGTTTATCATCTTATGCTTCGTCATTTACAAAAAGTTCTATAAGTTAAATGGAGATTTCCATGAGGAAATCATCATGGAATTAGAAGCACGTCAAGCTTTAAAACCTGCAAAGATTCAAGGATAATAAAGAGCCTCAGCGATAGCTGAGGCTTTCTTTTTAGGTAAAAACGATGATGAAATGACAAAAAAGAAGATAATTTAATCAAATGAATAAGAATACGAGCAGATGTGTTAATACAGTCAAAAATATGTCTTTTTAAATAAAATTCAGGCAATCATTTTCCGACAATCAATCAAAGAATGGAGAAGAAGCCTGTCATATTAACGGAAAATCGACATTGTAAACGGTTAACTATTCGTATTGTTGGATATTTTTGTAAAATGATAGATTTTCAAAAATGGGTAAGGATGCTAAAATGTTGTTATATGTTTATTTAGGTTTAACTGGGGGGAATTATAGATGCGAGTATACGAATTTGCACGAAAATATAATATGACAAGTAAAGAAGTTGTAACGGTATGTCAAGAACTAGGGATTGAGGTCAAAGCTCAATCTAAATTAAATGATGAATCTCTTGAAGTACTGAATGGACGTTTAAGTCAAGGAAAAGACACAGAGGTAAAAGAGATAAAAGAGGTCGTGAAGCCTACAGTCATTAAACGTCAAAAAGTTAAAAAGCCAATGTTATATGTGGTAACGGAATGTGAACCATTTACAAACCTTGGAGAGCTTGGAAAAGTTTCGAAAGCATTTGTTGAAGCTCAAGAGGGGGATGTAATAGTGGCTTTACCAAAGTATTTAAATATATCTGAAACATTTGGAAATGAAATGGATTGGCTTATGGATTTACCGGTTAAATTCGGAACACATGAAGCTCGTGCTTCAATTTTTAAATTAGTAGAAGGAAATGTGACGTATTTATTTGTTGGAAATGATCACTACTTCCACCGTAATGAGATTTATGGATTCGCAGATGATGTGGAACGTTTTGCTTTCTTTAATCGTGCCATCTTAGATGTGTTACCTCTTTTAGGAATGCAAGTGGGTGAAATTCAGGTGAATGAATGGCATACAAGTATGTTACCGTTAATGTTACATGTTGATTATCATCAACATCCTTATTTCTCGAAAGTCAAAACAACGTTAAACATTCATAATTTAGAATATCAAGGTTGGTATGATGCAAGCATTTTAACAGAAGTATTAGGAATCAGTCGTGAGTATTATGACAATGGATTGACACGTATGGGGGATTCTGTTAACTTACTAAAGAGTGGAATTGAAACAGCACATAAAGTCGTTTTAACAGATATTAGTGCTGGGCAAATGAAGTTAGATGGAATGGTGAACAGTGGAATTACGGCTGTTTTGGAAAATAAAGTCCTAAATCAAGCAGTATAAGAGATGATGAGTTGTTTCAACAGAAGGTGAAACAACTCTTTTATTTTTCATTTTAAGAGAAGAAAGGAGGACTAAATCTAAATCCGTTAGTTGATTTAGTTTGAAAAGAAGTGCATAATAAAGGTATCTAAAAAAATCAAAATAAGATTCAGAATAAATGGTTAATATTCTGTCTCGTTATAGAAGGTGAATCCATATGTCAATTCAGCGTAATGCACCATGTTGGTGTGGTAGCGGGAAAAAATATAAGCAGTGTCATTTAGATTATGATCGAGTAGTTGAAACATACAAGCGTAAAGGGATTGTGAAAACACCTGAACAAATTGAAGGAATTCGCCGTGCAGGTATTGTGAATACGAAAATTTTGGATCGTGTGGCACAGTTTATCAAAGCAGGAATTTCAACGGAAGAAATCAATACGTTAGTCCATAACTATACGATTGAATTAGGTGGGACACCGGCACCGTTAAATTATCAGGGATTCCCTAAAAGTACATGTACGTCAATTAATGATGTTGTTTGCCATGGAATTCCGTGTGAGGAAGAAGTTTTAGAAGAGGGAGATATCATTAATGTTGATGTCACAACAATCGTTGACGGTTACTACGCAGATGCTTCGCGTATGTTCACGGTTGGAACTGTTTCAAAAGAAAATGAAGATTTAATCCGTGTGACGAAAGAATGTTTAGAACTTGGATTAGCGGAGGCAAAACCAGGGAATCATATTGGTGATATTGGTGCTGTCATTGAAGAACATGCTGAAAAACACGGTTATACAGTAGTCGCTGAAATTGGTGGTCATGGAGTGGGAGTTGAGTTCCATGAAGAGCCGTTTGTACCACACGTTGGAAAGCGTGGAACAGGTCCATTAATTGTGCCAGGTATGACGTTTACAATTGAACCGATGATTAACATGGGAAGGGCAGATGTTTGCCAGGATGAAGAGGATGGATGGACAATCTTCACTGAGGATGGAATGCCGAGTGCTCAGTGGGAATATACTATTTTAATCACAGAAGATGGAAATGAGATTTTAACTCATTAGTTGAAGAGGACGTTAAGTCCTCTTTTTTTACATCATTAAGGTAATGGATAATCAAGATTGTTGAGTTAACTAGGTGGTATCGTATTTAAATGAGTAGGAAAGTTACGGAGAAGGCTTGCATGTGATTGCTATCGGTAAAAAAATTTTATTTACCTTAATGGATGGGGTGCATCATGATTAAATCAACGTAAAGAAGAGGTAGAAAATTAAAGTTTCTACCTCTTTTTTTTATTTAATGGATAAATACTAGGCGCCATGCTATAATTTGTAGAAAGATGTAGAAACATCGTGAGGGGGAAAAACTAAATGAAAAAGTATAAGAGTGTTTTTGTGGGGATTGGAGTGGTTATTGTAACACTGATTGTGTTGAGTATGTGTACAACAAAGATTAAACCAGGGTATGTAGGTGTTGTTTATAGTTTAAATGGTGGAATTAAAGGTCAAGTATTAACGCAGGGGTTACATGTTGTTAATCCACTTTATAAAGTGACGAGCTATTCAGTGGCAACAGAACAAGGATATTTATCTGCGGATTCGAAAGAAGGATCAAGTGGAGATGATAGTTTCTTAATTCCTACTTCTGATGGAAAAACAGTTAATATTGATTTGGAGTATTCTTATCATTTTGACAGTGAGTTATTACCACAAACTTTTACCAAGTTTAAAGGTCAAGATGGAAAGGCGATTGAAGAAACATTTATGCGCGGAAAATTAAAGACGTGGGTTGGGGAAGTTTCATCAAAGTTTTCAGTAATTGATATTTATGGTGATAAACGTACAGAATTAAATGCTAATGTTTTAGAGTATGTAAAAGATAAATTTTATGAATATGGAATAGTAATTGACTCAGTCAATGTTTCCCGTATTGGATTAGATGCTCAAACAGAAGAGGCGATTCAACTAAAAATTAATAAGCAACAGGAGCTAGAAACAGCTCGTTTAGATAAAGAAAAAGCAGAAATACAGGCTGAACAAAAGTTAGTAGAAGCACAGGCTGAAGCAGATGCGAAAAAAATTGAAGCTCAAGCTGAAGCAGATGCTGAATTGATTAAAGCAGAAGCTCAATCGGAAGCTAATCGTATGATTTCAGAGTCATTAACTGAAGAGTTATTAAAATTAGAACAAATTCAAAAGTGGAGTGGAGAAGTTCCGCAAGTGCAGGGAGCCTCAACGCCAATTATTAGTTTGGATTAATATGAAAAGGAGTTGTCTTTTTTACAGATAACTCCTTTTTTTTATAAAGGTTAATAAATTTCGTGAAAACGATTTACCTTAATAAAAATCTATGATAAAATATTACTATAATTATTAATAAAATTTAGTAAAATATTTTCCGAAGGGGAGGAATCGGGTATGAAAACAACAGAAGAAATTCAATCAGTGTTAATGAATCCAGAAATTTTTGAAATCAACCGTTTAAAGGCACATAGTGATCATCGTTATTATCAAACATTAGCAGAAGCAGTGTCTAAAGGTGAGATGACGTGGCGCCACTCATTAAATGGACAATGGTTATTTAAATATAGTGAAAATGTGATGGAGCGTCCAGTTGGGTTTGAAGCGTTAAACTTTAATCTTGATGGATTTGAGCGTATTAATGTTCCAGGGCATATCCAATTACAAGGTTATGATAAACCACACTATGTGAATACTCAGTATCCTTGGGATGGGCATGAAGAATTAAAACCTCCATACATTCCAGTTAACTATAATCCAACGTCATCTTATGTGACTTACTTTGATGTGCCAAAAGAGTGGGGTGGGCAACCAGTTTGTATTTCATTTCAAGGGGTCGAGACTGCTTTTAACGTTTGGTGTAATGGAGAGTTTGTTGGATATAGTGAGGATAGCTTTACGCCAAGTGAGTTTGACTTAACAAATTTTATCAACCGTGAAGGTGAAAATAAATTAGCAGTTCAGGTTTATAAATGGTCAACAGGAAGTTGGCTTGAAGATCAAGATTTTTGGCGTTTATCAGGAATCTTCCGTGATGTTTATTTATTCACGAAACCAACGACTCATGTCGAAGACTTATTTGTGAAAACAACACTAAAAAATGACTATCAGGATGCAATGGTCAGCGTAGACTTCAGGGTAATCGGTGAAGAGGCAACGATTGTCGCACAATTAGTGGATGGAGCAGGTCAAGCTGTAGCAAGTGGAACTTGCGAAGTGGTAAATGAAACAGCACACCTTGAATTAGAAGTAGAAGGTGCTCACTTATGGAGTGCAGAACATCCGTATCTTTATCAATTGCAATTAGAAGTGAAAGTGAAAGGTGAAGTTGTTGAAGCGATTTGTCAACGTGTTGGAGTCCGCCAATTTGAAATGATTAATAAAGTGATGCACTTAAATGGAAAACGTATCGTCTTCCGTGGAGTTAATCGCCATGAATTTAGTGCGACTTATGGACGTAGTGTCACAAATGAAGAAATGGAATGGGATGTTAAATTCTTAAAAGAATATAACTTCAATTCAGTTCGTACGTCACATTATCCAAATGCGTCTTACTTCTATGAATTATGTGATGAGTACGGTCTATATTTAATTGATGAAACGAATCTTGAAACACATGGAACTTGGCAACGTATGGGGTCAGTTGAAGAAAATGACGTGACACTTCCAAACGGACGTCCTGAATTTTTAGAAATTATTTTAGATCGTGCAAAGTCAATGCTTGAACGAGATAAAAACCACCCAAGTATTTTAATTTGGTCTTGTGGAAATGAAAGTTTCGGGGGAGAAAACTTATATAAAATGTCGGAGTACTTCAGACATCGTGATGAAACGCGCTTAGTCCATTACGAAGGGGTATTCTGGGATCGTCGTTTCAATGGGACATCGGATATGGAAAGTCGTATGTATGCAAAGGTTCCAGAAATCCGTGAATACTTAGATAATAATCCTGAAAAACCATTTATTTTATGTGAATATACCCATGCAATGGGCAACTCAAATGGTGGAATGGATCGCTACATTGAATTAGAAAATGAGTATGACATGTACCAAGGTGGATTCATTTGGGATTATATAGATCAAGCATTATGGACTGAAGATCGATATGGTAAGCCATATTTAGCGTTTGGTGGAGATTTTGGTGATCAGCCAACGGATTATAACTTCTGTGTCAATGGAATTATTTATGCTAATCGTGAAGCATCGCCAAAAATGCAAGCGATTAAAGGAGCATATCAACCATTTACAATTGAAGTTAAAGACGGTGGGGCGCAAATTCAAAACAAGAACATGTTCACAAATTTAAATGAATATACTCTAAAGTGGGAAATTGTGCGTGGTGAAGAAGTCGTATCATCTGGTGAGGGATACTATGATTTAGAACCATTATCAACTGGTTTCATTGATTTAGGGATCAATGTGACTCCACATCAGGAAGAACAAGTGATAACCATCTCAATTTGTTTAAAAGAAGACACAATGTTTGCTCCATGTGGTCATGAGGTAGCATTTGGTCAGTTAATTGTGGATGCAGTTAAAGAAGAAGAGATTCGTCCTGTTAAAGCGTTCCAAATTGCAAATGGTGACGTGAATGTTGGAATTAGCGGTGAAGGATTTGAGGTCATCTTTGCTAAAAACTTAGGACGTATGGTTTCAATGAAATATGATGGGATTGAGTATATTCACCAACCAAACTTATCGTTAATGCCAAATTTCTGGCGTGCATCAACGGATAATGATCGAGGAAATCAAGCGCCGATTAGAATGGCACAGTGGAAGTTGGCTTCGATGTATGCCTTCAATGAATTTATGGAAATTAATCGTCTTGAAGAAGGATTAGAAGTTATTTTTACTTATAATTTAAATACAATGCCAGTTTCGCATGCAATTGTTAAATACTTCATTAATAGTTATGGTCAAATTCACGTGACAATGAGTTATGAAGGTGTTGAGGGATTACCAAACATGTTTAAGTTTGGAATGGATTTAGCGATTCCTTGTGAGTTCAATACGTTAACTTGGCGAGGATTTGGACCTGATGAAACGTATGCAGACCGTGAGTTTGGAGCACGCTATGGAACATTTACGAACCAAGTAGCTGACAATCTAGCGGCTTATGTGATTCCTCAAGCATGTGGAAATCATACGGGAGTACGTTATGCAACGCTAACAAACGAATCAGGAGCAGGGTTAAAAATTACAGGAGATGCTCCATTAAGTTTCTCAGCGCTTCCGTACACATCTCATGAGTTAGAAGCGGCGTTCCATCATTATGAATTGCCACCTGTTCACAAAACAGTTCTTTCAATTAATCATCAGGAAATGGGAGTTGGAGGCGATGATTCTTGGGGAGCACGCCCAGACGCAAGATTTGAATTGCCAGCCAACATGAAGTATGAATATAGCTTTGTAATTGAGTCAGTAAAATAGTTAAAATTCTTAGCACCTGAACTTTTTATAGTTTAGGTGTTTTTTTTATAGAAAGTTAATTTTTATTATTTCAACTTTATAAAGAAAGCGTTAATATTAAATCGAAGTATTCATATGAAAGGATATGATGGATGCTTAATGAGTGTTTGATTTTATGAGGAGAAAAGATTTCATCGTGATGTTTTCTGATGAGGGTTCATGCAAAAAATTAATTTATGAGTGGGGGATTAAAGTATGAAAACGACGCAAGAGATTCAGTCAGTGTTAATGAATCCAGAAATTTTTGAAATTAATCGTTTAAAAGCACATAGTGATCATCGTTATTATCAAACATTAACAGAAGCCATTTCTAAAGTACAGATGACATGGCGTCGCTCATTAAATGGAGAATGGTTATTTAATTATAGTGAAAACGTGATGGAACGTCCGGTTGGATTTGAAGCGTTAAATTTTAATTGTCAGAATTTTAATCGTATTCATGTTCCAGGCCACATTCAATTACAAGGTTATGATAAACCTCATTACGTAAATGCACAGTATCCTTGGGATGGGCACGAGGAGTTAGTCCCACCCTATATTCCGACGACATTTAATCCAACGGCTTCTTATGTCACTTACTTTGAAGTACCAAAAGAGTGGGAAGGACAAACGGTTTGTATTTCATTTCAAGGGGTTGAGACCGCCTTTAATGTCTGGTGTAATGGAGAGTTTGTTGGATATAGTGAGGATAGCTTTACACCGAGTGAATTTGATTTAACAAACTTCATCAACCGTGAAGGTGAAAATAAATTAGCAGTTCAGGTTTATAAATGGTCAACAGGAAGTTGGCTTGAAGATCAAGATTTTTGGCGTTTATCAGGAATTTTTCGTGATGTTTATTTATTCACGAAACCAACAACGCATGTGGAAGATTTATTTGTGAAAACAACACTAAAAAATGACTATCAGGATGCAACGGTAAGCGTAGACTTCAAGGTAATCGGTCAAGAGGCAACAATTGTTTCACAATTAGTAGATTCAAATGGACAGGTTGTGGCTAGTGGAGCTTGTGATGTTTTTGATGGATGTGCAAAATTAGAGTTAGATATCACTAATGCTCACTTATGGAGTGCAGAACATCCGTATCTTTATCAATTGCAATTAGAGGTAAAGGTAAAAGGTGAAGTTGTTGAAGCGATTTGTCAACGTGTCGGAATTCGTCAATTTGAAATGATTAATAAAGTGATGCATTTAAATGGGAAACGTATCGTGTTCCGAGGTGTAAATCGTCATGAATTTAGTGCAACTTACGGACGTAGTGTAACAAAAGAAGAGATGGAATGGGATGTGAAATTTTTAAAAGAGCATAATTTTAATGCAGTTCGTACCTCACATTATCCAAACGCTTCGTATTTCTATGAGTTATGTGATGAATATGGATTATATTTAATTGATGAAACGAATCTTGAAACTCATGGGACTTGGAAGTATGGTGTTCCGGTTGAAGAAAATGAGCCGGCTATTCCAAATGGGCATCCCGAGTTTTTAGAAGTCATTTTAGATCGTGCAAAGTCAATGCTTGAACGAGATAAAAACCATCCAAGTATTTTAATTTGGTCTTGTGGAAATGAAAGTTTTGGGGGAGAAAACTTATACAAAATGTCACAGTACTTCCGTGAAGCTGATGAAACCCGCCTTGTTCACTATGAAGGAGTTTTTCATGACCGCCGTTATCATAAAACATCAGATATGGAAAGTCGCATGTATACGAGAGTTCCTGAAATTCGTGAATACTTGGATAACCATCCTGAAAAACCATTTATTTTATGTGAATATACCCATGCAATGGGCAACTCAAATGGTGGAATGGACCGCTACATTGAGCTTGAGGATGAGTACGAGATGTACCAAGGTGGATTCATATGGGACTATATTGATCAAGCGTTATGGACAAAGGATCGCTACGGTAAGCCATATTTAGCGTTCGGTGGAGATTTTTCTGATCAGCCAACGGATTATAATTTCTGTATCAACGGAATTATTTATGCGAATCGTGAAGCATCACCAAAAATGCAAGCGATTAAAGGGGCATATCAACCCTTTACGGTGATTGTAAAAGAGGGTGGGGCACAGATTCAAAACAAGCATTTATTTACGAATTTAAATGAATATACACTGAAGTGGGAGGTTGAATCGGGTGAAAAATTAGTAGCATCTGGTGAGGGATACTATAACTTAGAACCATTATCAACAGGATTTATTGATTTAGGGATCGATATGACGCCACGTCAGGAGGAATTAGTGGTAACTGTTTCAATCTGTTTAAAAGAAGATAAATTATTCGCTTCATGTGGACATGAGATAGCATTTGGTCAATGCATCATAGAGGCAGTTAAAGAAGAAGCAGCTCAACCTGTAAAAGAATTTACGATTGTAGAAGGTAGTACAAATGTTGGAATTCATGGTGAAGGATTTGAAGTGCTGTTTGGTAAAATACTCGGGCGCATCGTATCGATAAAATATGATGGTGTGGAGTATATTCATCAACCAAACTTATCATTGATGCCAAGCTTCTGGCGAGCGGCGACTGATAATGATCGTGGAAGTCGAGCTCATCTTCAATCTGCACAATGGAGAACAGCAACCCTTTCTTCATTCCATGAAAAATTAGAATTTAATCGACGTGTAGACGGCTTAGAAGTAATCATTACGTATAATTTAAATACCATTCCAAGTTCTCATGCTATCGTGACCTACTTTATTAATAGTTATGGACAAATTCATGTTCACATGAGTTATAAAGGTATTGAAGGCTTACCAAATATGTTCAAATTTGGAATGGATTTAGCGATTCCATGTGAGTTTAATACATTAACATGGCGAGGATTCGGGCCAGATGAAACATATGCTGACCGTGAATTTGGGGCTAAATATGGAACTTATACAAATAAAGTTGCTGATAATGTAGCAGGATATGTGATTCCTCAAGCATGTGGAAATCACACGAGAGTACGTTATGCAACCATAACGAATGCAACTGGAGCAGGATTAAAAATTACAGGAGATGCTCCATTAAGTTTCTCAGCTTTACCTTATACATCTCATGAATTAGAAGTAGCGTTCCACCATTATGAATTACCACCTGTCCATAAAACAGTTCTTTCGATTAACGCTCAAGAAATGGGAGTTGGAGGTGATGATTCTTGGGGAGCACGCCCAGAAGCGAGATTTGAATTGCCTGGTAACGAAAATTATGAATACAGTTTTGTGATTGAGCCGACAAAATAAACTAACAGGGGACCTTGCTAAGTGAAGGTCCTCTTTTGTTTTGAAAAAAGAGCCTTTAAATTTTAAAGGATCTTTGAAACTCCTGTTAAATGATTATTGAAAATATTTCACTTATTGATGCATTTGTTGTCAAGCGCTTGTTTCGAATGTAGTAGATTTTTTTGTCTAAAAGATTATGTACGTTTTCTTTGAACTAAGGAGGAATCTCGCGAATATAGTTTATTAGATGAAACAAGCAACCAGAAACACTTCAAACATTAAAGGAGTTGTTACCTATGCGAGTGTATCAAATTAAATTTAATTCAGTTGAAGAGGTTAAAAAATTCGTTAATATTGTTGGAAAATATGGATATGAAATCGAATTAGAGCGTGATGGTCATAAGGTTGATGCGAAATCAATCATGGGGGTTTTAAGTCTCGGATTCGAAAGACCCTTAAATTTAATTGCTTCTACAGAAAATGCAATTAGTTTACAAAAAGAAATTCAAGGTTATTTATTATAAGATTTTAAACCAATGACAAAAAAGGGGAGGTGTCATTGGTTTTTATTTTGTAAAAGATTTTGGGATAAAAAAATAGAGAGAGGTCGTAGGTGGATATCAGAGAATAGCCTATAAAATTCCGTTTAAATATTAATAATTTTTAGTTAAAAAATAAAGTTTCTAACTCATTATTCGACATTTTGAAAAGTAAATGTGTAAAAATTGTAGAAAATATATTATCAATTCATTGGTTTTTTGAATAGAAACGATTCAAATTCGTTAATCTTAATAATCTTCCTAACAACAAATAAAAAAACGATTAAATTTTAGAAAATAATATAACATTTCTATTCAATCTGTGTTACAATGAAACCGTTAACATAGTAACTGATTTAAACTTTAAATTACTAAAAAAACTAAAAAAACTAGGGAATAGTTTCAAGATAGTAGGGGCAAGCATTAAAAGTTTATGTTAGTTATTGATTAAGTTAGAGGGGGATTCAAAAATGAAAAAAGTAACATCGTTATTGTTTGCAGCGACATTAGCAGCTGCAGGTTTAGCTGGATGTAGTAGTGGAAATGAAACAAAATCTGAAACGCCAACGGATTCATCAAGCAATACTGAAGTAAAACCTGAAACGACAACAGACTCAACATCTGGAGATAAAGTAGAAATTAAGTTATGGTTAGATTATGATAATTATGCAGAAGCATTAGAAGAAGCAATCGAAGCAAAATACTCTAATATTGATATTGTTTGGGAACACGTAGAATCAACTCAATCTAGAACTAAGTTAGAGTTAGATGGACCGGCAGGGGTTGGACCAGATATTTTCTTACAGCCACATGATACAATGGCACAATCGATTCAAGGAAATATTTTATTACCACTTGGATCATCTTTAAGTGAGAATGTAAAATCACGTTTTATTGAGAGCGCTGTTGAAACGGCAAAATCAGGGGATCAATATTATGGTGTTCCAATTTCAACTGAATCAATTGCTTTATTCTACAATAAAACATTATTAGAAGAAAATGGATTTGATGTTGCGACAACGTTTGAAGAAGTAAAAGCACAAGGAGATGTGTTTAATAATGCGGCTGAAAATAAATTCATCATGCGTTTTGAAGCGGGGAACGCCTATACGATGCAATTTTTCTTAACAGCAAACGGTTACCAATTATTTGGAGCGGATCATACTGACCCAAATGCAATTAATTTCGATTCTGAAGAGGCAATTGCTGGATTAGAATATTTCAAATCTATGCAAGAATATTTACCAGTCCCTTATGCTGACTTAACAACTGATACCGTTGAAGTTGAGTTCGGTAAAGGAACTGTGCCATACGTTATCGTTGGTCCATGGGCTATTTCTGAAATTAAAAACACAGCAGACTTTGAATGGGGAATTACAACCATTCCAACGATTAATGGGGTTCAACCATTAACATTCTCTGGGAATATCATTGCATCTATTAGTGCTTACACACAACATCCTGATGAAGCACGTCAAGTATTAGAATACATGATTTCTGATGAAGGATTAGAAATTCTTTATAAAGTTCGTGGAGCAATTCCAGCCTTACAAGATCCAACTGTTATTGATGGACTTTCTGATGATGCTTATGTAATGGGAGTTCTTGAACAAGCTCAATTCTCTGAACCAATGCCAAGTATTCCTGAAATGGCAAGTTTCTGGGCACCTGCTGAAACAATGTATCGTTCAGTTTGGGAAGGGTTAGCGACTCCACAAGAAGCGGCTACAAAAGCCATGTCAGATTACGAACAAGCATTATTGTTAGTACAATAATTTAATTTTGAAAGAAGTTATCTAGTTTGGGATAGCTTCTTTTTTTTAGATAAATAATAAGCTAAAATACTGTATTGATGTAAACTAAATATTTAGGATGTCTTGATTATTAAAGGAAAACAATAGATGCGATGATGAAAATAAGGAGTTTAGTTATGAAAGTTGGCGTTATTTCAGATACTCATAATGTTTTAAGAGAAGAGGTGTTAGATTATTTAAAAGACTGTGATTATATTATTCATGCAGGTGATGTCTGTCAGGTAGAGATTATGGAACGTTTAAATCAGATTGCTAAAACGTTCGTGGTAGCAGGAAATAATGATAAAGCACTCGATCTTCCAAAAGATTTAGAAATTGAGTTGGGTGAAATCTTAATTTATGTTGTACACGATAAATTAGATATTCCTAAAAATATGAATCATGTTAATCTTATTATTTATGGTCACTCACATAAGTATGAGTATGAGGAACGTGAGGGGATTAAGTATTTAAATCCCGGTGGTTGTGGACGTCGGCGATTTTCATTACCATTAACCATGGCAATCCTTCATCTAAATGATGATCATATCAAAATTGAAAAAATTGACTTACAATATTAAAAGGAGCATGTCATTAAAGAATGCTCCTTTTTTGTGTTTATGGAATCAGATGAATCCAACCATAAGAATCAGGTATTAATCCCCACTGAATTTTTGTAAGAGTTTCATAAAGTTTATGAGTGAGAGGACCGGTTTCAAAACCATTAATGATAATTTCATCTCCCTTATAATAAAGTTCTCCAATGGGTGAAATAACGGCAGCAGTTCCTGTACCGAACGCTTCAGTTAAGGTTCCATTATGGCCTGCGTCCATTAATTCTTCAATACTTAAAAGTCGCTCTTCTACCGTGATGCCCCAGTCTTTTAGAAGATGGATAATCGAATTACGAGTGACCCCAGGCAAAATAGAACCGTGAAGAGGGGCTGTAATTACCTTGTTATCAATCACGAACATGGCATTCATTGTTCCCACTTCTTCAATATATCGACGATGAATCCCATCTAACCATAATACCTGTGTATAACCGTGCTCTTTCGCTTTTCTCTCGGCGACGATGCTTGAGGCGTAATTTCCACCGCATTTTGTGAATCCCGTTCCCCCGATGACAGCTCGAACATATTCATCTTCAACCCAAATTTTAACAGGGTTCACGCCTTCAGGATAATAGGAGCTGACTGGTGATAAAATGATGATGAATTTGTATTGTTTTGATGGATGAACGCCAACTCCCGCTTCGGTTGCAAACATAAAGGGGCGGATGTATAGAGAGTGTTCAAACTCATCTGGAATCCAATCCTGTTCGTATTTGACGAGTGTTTCAATCGCTTTAATGAATAAATCCTCAGGAACTTCAGGCATACAAAGTCGCGCATTGGATTGATTTAAGCGATGAGCATTTAGTTCAGGTCTAAATAAAGCAATTTGACCATCTTGTAATTTATAGGCTTTTAACCCTTCAAATGTTTCTTGAGCATAGTGAAACACCATGCAAGCCGGGTCGAGTTCAATCGGTCCGTAAGGAATAATTTTAGCATCGTGCCAACCGATTCCTTCTGTATAATCCATTGTAAACATATGATCGGTAAAATATTGTCCAAACCCAAGAGGTTCACCACTCGGTTTTTTCTTGAGATGATTTGAACGTTCAATTTTAATATCCATTATGATTCCTCCTTATGCACAAAAAGAGACTATGCAAGTCTCTCATCTGATTTGACCTTTGATTCAATCCCTTTGTACATGAACACTAGGTCGTTGTAGTGAAATTTATTTTTGTGGTAAAACTGTGCGGCATCTACGTTATTAGTCATCAAGGTAATACCAGCTAGATTTCTTTCTTTCACATACTTCTCCATAAATCGAATCAAGTGTGTTCCATATCCACGATGTTGAAGATCCGGTGAGATATAAAACTCATTTATATTCAATTCATCGTGACGCCACCATGTGCGTTCATGACAAAGTGAAACTCCAACAATTTCTCCATCGTCTTCAAGTAAAAAACCAACAAAGCGTGGCATTTGAGTGAGTTCTTCAATATAGGTTTTAGCTTTTTCAGTAGACCAGCGACAATCCCAAGTCGTTGTATTATAAACTTCAATTAAAAGGTGGGCACAAGCTGCTAGATGTTCGGGCTCGTAGTAGATAATCCTCATTCATTTCACTCCTCTTTCAAGTCTTATACTTCTAACATATGAAGGAGTAGGGGAGTTTATTAAAAACTTCGAAAAAAAGTGATTCATGAGTTTTATCGTAATTGAGGAGAAGATAGCCTATTAGCAGTAAGGAGTTATAAGTTAACTTTTTAAGTAATAGGATGAAATCATTTATTTGGTTAGTTCTTGTACAAAATAATAAAAGAGGTGACTTCTAATGAGCCACCTCTTTTGTTATTTTGTAAATGTGAAGGTTGTTTCTTGAGTATAAATTTCGCCTGGTTTTAAAACTTGTGATTCGAAATCAAATGGAACTAAATGTGTTTCAAAACAAGCCCCTAAATGATTTTCTCCCATACGACCATTTTCAAATGTTAAATCTGGTGTTAGGAAATTTCCGGCATAAAATTGCATAGAAGGTGAGGTTGTTGAAACTTTTAAGGTGCGATTTGAATCTAAATGTTTAAAGACAACGGCATGGTCAATATCGCTTAGAAGATATAAGTGATCATATCCTGATGTGTGTTCAAATAAGGGTAACACTTCTTTAGACTTATGATTAACAATCGTTGGTTGATTGAAATCAAATAATGTTCCTTTAACCGGTACTAATTGTGTTGTAAATGATAAGTTTTCATCCACCTCAGCAACATAATCAGCTTTAATTTGTAACTCATGATTATAAATGTTTTCTTTTAAGTTACCTGATAAGTTGAAGTATGCATGTTGTGTTAAGTTTACAATGGTATCTTGATCGGTTGTGGCTTCATAAGTGACTTTAAAGTTGTTTTTGTCAAGAAGGTAGCATACTTTAACTGATAAGTTTCCAGGGAATCCATTTTCTTGATGTGGTAGTGTCGTTGTTAAGGCATAACCTGATGGAATTTCTATCACGTCAAAGTTAGCATAAGTTAAACACTGTGCACCACCATGTAAATTATTAGGTCCATTGTTAAGATCAACGTTAATCGTCTGGCCATTTAATTCGAAGATTCCGTTTTTAATACGATTTGAGGTACGTCCGATAATCGTATTTAAGTAACATCCGTTATCAAAGTAAGATTCAATATTCTCGTAAGCAAGTACTAAGTTTTCACTGTAGTCATCACTTGCAAGAGCAATTTTAGTGATTGCCCCTCCAAGATTTAAAAAACGAACTTCTAACTCTTCATTTTTCATGCTATATTCAACCACATTGATGCCATTGAATATACCTTTTTCAACTGTTTTGTATTCCATTTTTATCCCCCTTAATCATTCATTATAAACTACTTGAACGTCGAATAAGACGAGTGGGAATCGTTACTTTTTTTGCAATTTCACGATCATTGGCAATGCGTTCAATAATTAAGTCAATCGCTGTATCCCCCATGTGTTTTGTATTCATATCAATGGTTGTTAATGATGGAATCGTATACTGTGCTAGTGAGATATTATCATAACTAATAATTGAGACAACATCTGGTACTTTAATGTTATTTTCATTTAATGCTTTTAAGCATCCAATGGCCATCGCATCTGATGCCACGATATAAGCATCAAGAAGATGATCTTTTTTGATAATCTCAGACATGATTTCATACCCTGAATCAGCTGTAAAAGCTCCAAGATAAACATGGCTTTGATTAAATCGTTTCATTTTTGTCATTTCATCAATATAAGTAGTTAAACGCATATCAAGAAGTTCTTGTCCATCTAATGTTTTTTCAATTCCACAGATAAATCCGATTGAATTTAATTTTAAATCTACTAAATATTTAATAATATCTTTTGTTGCTTCTGTTAAATCTGCCATCACGACATCGATATTATAGTGTTTTGAATAGCAGTCAACTAAAACAAGATGGGGATTGATTTCATACAGTTTATCAATCTCATCATGACTGTATTTTCCGAGGGCAATTAATCCATCTAAATTCATGGCAGCAATATCTTCAAATGATTTCATTGGAAGATAGATTTTTTCTAATTTTATATTTTGAACCTGACATTGGTTTTCGATAGCTAATCGAATTGACATATAATACGGATCTGTAATTTCTTCTGCTACTGAATACCAGTAAACTAATCCAATTGTTAATCCGGATGTCTTTTTTGTTGTTTTGTTACGACGACTAAGTGGAACATAATTCAATTTTTCAGCAGTTGCCATAATTTTTAAACGAGTATCATCTGATACATTAAAGTTTTTATCTTGATTTAAAACTCGAGAAATGGTTGTAATAGAAAAACCAGTTAAGTCAGCAATATCTTTAATTTTTGCCATAAGGCGCCTCCTTTCTATGAATAATGAATATTTTTATCACTATTTTCACTATTATTTTATCATCATCTTTCATAAAATAAAACAGAATAGCCGAAACATTTCAAAAAAATGTAAGGGTTTTAACAAAATACTATTGATTTTTTTAGTAAAAAAGTATAAAATTTTAGTACAGAAAGAAATCGTCAAGTAAAAGAACGAATAAAGGAATAGAAAAATTAAAAAAAGAGAGGGAAATGAAATGATGGTTGAAAATATGAAAGAAGCATTTGAAAAAGTATTCGGTGAGGGGAAAGAAACCAAAATGTTTTTCTCTCCAGGACGTGTTAATTTAATTGGGGAGCATATTGATTACAATGGGGGATGTGTATTTCCATGTGCAATTACTTATGGGACTTATGCAGTTGTATCAGAGCGTGAAGATAAAAAAGTTCGTTTATATTCAGGAAACTTTGAAGAACGCGGCATGATTGAATTTGAATTAACAAATTTAGCTCATACAGAAGATGAAAACTGGGGTGCTTATGTTAAAGGGGTTATGGTCCAATTTTTAGAAGCAGGATATGAAATTGCGAATGGATTCGATGCCTACGTCTTTGGAACAATTCCAAATGGATCAGGATTATCGTCTTCAGCATCACTGGAATTATTAGTGTCACAAATTTTAAAAGAATTAAATGGTTATGATATCACAATGGTTGATATGGTGAAGTTATCACAAAAGGCTGAAAACGAATATGTAGGTGTTAATTGTGGAATTATGGATCAATTTGCGATTGGGATGGGGAAAAAGGACTCAGCTATTAAATTAAATACAAATGATTTATCATATGAGTATGCAGAAGCTAATTTAGGGAATCATTCTATTTTAATTATGAATACAAATAAAAAACGTGAATTAGCGGATTCAAAATATAATGAGCGTCGAGGAGAGTGTGAGGCGGCATTAGAATTATTAAAAACAAAAGTAGATATTAATTTCTTATGTGATTTAAGTGTTGCTGAGTTTGATAATGTCTCAAGGGTATTAAATAAAGATATTTTATATCGCCGTGCAAAGCATGCTGTAACGGAAAATGAACGTGTTAAATTAGCCATTGATGCATTAGGAAGTGGGGACTTAAGACGTTTTGGAAAATTATTAAATGCTTCACATAAATCATTACGTGATGATTATGAAGTAACAGGGACGGAATTAGATACAATTGTTGAACTAGCTTGGGCACAAGAAGGTGTGCTAGGAGCTCGTATGACGGGAGCAGGATTTGGTGGATGTGCGATTGCGTTAGTTAAAAATGAAACATTAGAGACAGTTAAACAAGCAATCGCAAAAGGATATAAAGAAGCCATTGGCTATGATGCAGATTTATATGTTGCCACAATTGGAGATGGAACAAAAACTTTAGTTTAAGGGGAGAAAAGGCATGAATATCAATTATGAAATTAATCGTCTCATCAGTTTTGCATTAACTCATCACATGATCGAAGAAGCTGATGTCTTATATACTGCAAATAAAATCATCGATATTTTAAGATTGCCTGCATTTGAATATGAAGAAGTTCAATTAGAATCGATGGAAAATCCAAGTGAAATTTTAGAAGCTATTTTAGATTATGCTGCTTCAACTGGTGTACTAGAATGTGACAGCATCGATCATCGTGATTTATTAGATACTAAAATCATGGACTGTTTAATGCCACGTCCATCTGAAGTGATTAAAACATTTAATGGACTTCATGCTAATAATCCTAAAGTTGCGACAAGTTATTATTATAATTTAAGTAAGGCTTCGAATTATATTCGAGTAAGCCGTGTTGAAAAAAATTTAAGTTGGAAATCATCAACTAAATATGGTGATTTAGATATTACGATTAATTTATCAAAGCCTGAGAAAGATCCAAAGGCGATTGCGATGGCGAAAAGTCTACCAAGCTCAAATTACCCAAAATGTTTACTATGTAAAGAAAATGTTGGGTATGCTGGGACATTAAATCATCCAGCACGTCAAAACCATCGTATTATTCCTTTAACGTTAACAAATGAAGAATGGTTCTTGCAATATTCTCCGTATGTTTACTATAATGAGCACTGTATCATTTTAAAAGGTGCGCATGAGCCCATGAAAATTTCAGCCAAAACATTTGAACGCTTATTACAATTTGTAGAACAATTTAAACATTACTTCATTGGATCAAATGCAGACTTACCGATTGTCGGGGGATCTATTTTAACACATGATCATTTCCAAGGTGGAGCTTATGAATTTGCAATGGAGAAAGCACCGATTTTAAAAACGTTAAATGTTTTAAATTTTGCAGATGTTGAAGTTGGTTTTGTGAATTGGCCACTTAGTGTGTTACGTTTAAAATCAACGGATCGTCATCGTTTAGTAGAACTTGGGGATATTATGTTAAAGCATTGGCGTGGGTATAGCGATGAATCATTAGGAATTTTAGCTTATACAGATGAAACACCTCATAATACGATTACACCAATCGCTCGTTTTAAAGAAGGAAAATATGAGTTAGATTTAGTGTTACGTAATAATCGTACATCTGAAGATCATCCTGATGGAATCTATCATCCTCATGCTCACTTACATCATTTGAAAAAAGAAAACATTGGGTTAATTGAGGTTATGGGATTAGCTGTTTTACCAGGACGTTTAAAAGATGAATTAGAGGTAGTAAAAGAAGCCCTTATTTTACGAGATGCAGATGTCTTAATAAATGCTAAGTTAGAAAAACATGTGCCATGGCTTGAGGAAATGCTAAGACGTTATGAAGCGGTGGAAGTTTGCAAAGCCATGTCAATTATTGAAGCAGAAGTAGGTTCTAAATTTGTAGAGATTTTAGAATGTTGTGGCGTTTATAAACTAGATGAAGAAGGATTAGCGGGGATACAACGCTTTATTAACTCAATTAATCGTTCATTTTAAGGAGGAAGTTAAATGAAAGTTTTAGTAACAGGTGGAGCTGGCTATATTGGTTCTCATGCCGTTTATGCATTAATTGAACAAGGGCATGACGTCGTAGTCGTTGATAATTTAGTGACTGGGCATCGTGGGGATGTTCATCCGGAGGCGACTTTCTATCATGGAAGTATTGCAGATTATCGTTTTATGACAGAGGTCTTACGCAAAGAATTGGTAGATGGAGTCATCCACTTTGCGGCTTACTCTTTAGTCGGGGAAAGTATGACAAATCCATTTAAATATTATGATAATAACATGAGTGGAACAAATGTTTTATTAAAAGCAATGGAAGACTGTGGGGTAAAAAATATTGTCTTCTCATCTACTGCTGCCACATACGGAGAAGCACAAAATATTCCAATCCTAGAAACAGATCCAACAAACCCGACAAATGTTTATGGAGAAACAAAATTAGCAATGGAACGTATGATTAACTGGTACCATAAAGCTCATGATACAAATTATGTTTCATTACGTTATTTCAATGTAGCGGGAGCACATGAATCAGGATTAATTGGGGAGAAACATGATCCTGAAACGCATTTAATTCCAATTATTTTACAAGTTGCATCAGGACGCCGCGAAGCGATTAATGTTTTTGGTGATGATTATGAAACAGCAGATGGGACTTGTATCCGTGACTACATTCACGTTTGCGATTTAGCAGAGGCTCATATTTTAGCGATGCAATATCTTGTAAACGGTGGAGAAAGTACAATTTGTAACTTAGGAAATGGGGAAGGATTCAGCGTGCTTGAAATGATTGAAGCAGCACGTGAAGTGACGAACCACCCAATTCCAGCGATTATTTCACCACGTCGTGCAGGTGATCCGGCAAAGTTAATTGCTTCTAGTCAAAAAGCAAAAGAAATTCTAGGTTGGATGCCAAAGCATCCGGCAGTTAAAGATATGATCGCAAGTGCGTGGGCGGTTGAACAAAAACGAATAGTAAAATAACAGCGAAAAACGATAGCAGGTGCTATCGTTTTTTTACTTAAATTGAGATAAAGGGGAAGAAAAATTGACAAAAAATGATAAAATAAAACCTATAAAAAGACTATATAGACAATAAGTGTCCATGTTCTATGGTATAATAGGAAAGAAATGGTGAAGTTATGTTACAAGGGAAAGATTTAAAGTTTAATCGGATTTTATCCATTTATCAACGCCTAATAGAAGGGCGAGTTTTAAATAAACAACAATTAGCTCTAGAATTTGGTGTTAGTGAAAAATCCATTCAACGCGATATTGAACATTTAAACATTTATCTAGGGGAACAAACGGAGCGAGCTGACTTAATGATTAAGTATAGTCGGAAGCAAGGTGGATATATTTTAGAAAATGCTGAACAATATCATTTACGCCGAGAGGATATTTTTGCAATCATCAAAGTTATGTTGGGGACGCGGGCGTTTAATCAAAAAGAAATGAATGATTTGATTAACATGTTGTTAAAACAGATGGATCAATCTAATCAAAAGATGATTAAGGAATTGATTGGGAACGAACTTTTAAATTATGTTCCATTGCAGCATAATGAAGAACTATTAACAAAGGTCTGGGAATTTAGCGAGATTATTCAAAGAAGACAGGTTATTGAGATGTCTTATACACGCGAAGATTTTATTACAATTAAGCGTTATCTACAGCCAGTTGGCATTATTTTTTCTGAGTATTATTTTTATTTAATTGCTTATATGGAAGAATTGAAGCCGAATGCTTTAGATTGCAATCACGTTAAAGATGATCATTTACGTATTTTTAGAATTGATCGCTTTAATGATTATAAAGTAATCAATCGAAATTTCTACGTCCCTTATTCAAATCGCTTTGAAGAGGGAGAGTTTAGAAAAAGAATTCAGTTTATGTATTTGGGAGAACTTTTACGTGTAAAATTTGAATTTTATGGCCCTCGAATTGAACCAGTCCTTGACCGTCTTCCAACAGCCACTATTATCGAACAAGATTTTAATAAATTTGTTGTTGAAGCAGAGGTCTATGGTAGAGGGATTGACATGTGGTTAAGGAGTCAGGGGAGTGCAGTTAAAGTACTATCACCTAGTAGTTTAGTTGATGAGATGAAAAAAGAAGCACAACGAGTTTTAGAGTTGTATTTAGAGTAAAAAATTTTTGAATTGAGAAGATTAGAGAGAATTTTGGGTAATGTCTTGATTCGAATCGTGAATTTTTTGATTTGGTTCAAGTGTTTGACTTGGTTTTCGCCAAGTGGAGAGCCAGGATAAGTGGGGACTTATATTTGAGTAATGAATTAACATAAAAAGATAACTTCTATGGGGGAAGTTATCTTTTTTTATTTAAGAATAATAAAGTGAAGAATATGACTTTTTTTTATGGAGTCATTTTTACCTAAATAAGCACAGTTCATCAAAAGAACACACAAACTTTGTTGTAAACGTATTCATGGTGTGGTAAATTTAATAGTGTAAATAACACTACTCTTTTTCAGGGTGAAAAATGTTAGTTTAATGTCTTTATCGGGGGGATAATGAGATTTAATATTTTAATTAAATTCTTGGCAAGGAATTATATAATTCTGAAAAATGAGGTTTAGTTAAAGAGTAGAGGACTTTAACATGGAGTGTTATTATACGAAAGGAATGTATTAAGAAACCTTTGTTGATATTTTTTCTTCTACTCGTTAGCAGAGAAAGTATTTAAGCCGTTTGTTTTGTTACACTATGTTTTAAAAAGCGAGCCCATTTGGCTCGCTTTTTAAATTTTAATTAACGTAAGATGGAACTTTTTCCTCAGGAAATTCATCTAAGTCTGAAAAGTCGTAACCGCGAAGTAAGTTTAGATGTGAGAATAATTGAAATAGATACAAATCGGTAATAAGTTGATCGTTGGAATGCTTTTGCCCTTTATCTTTTAATTCAATGGTTGTATAAATTTCATCACGATTAATGACCTCAATAAAGGCATTTAATTGAATAGAGGGTGACGGGAAAGAACTAAAAATATGCAGTATTCTTTTTATTTCAGCGATTGTTTGGTCAGCATTTAAATGTTTTAAAGTGATTAAAGTGTTGTCGGATAACGGTTTTTGATATTCTATCTCATAGATTAAACGGCCTAACTCATGTACAACATAAAAAAGATAATAAATATCAGTTTCTTCACCTGAGAAATCAATGGAACCTTGTTTGCGTTCATAAATAACTTGATATGTTTTAGCCAAACGTATTCCCCCTCTCTTGCGAGACTTTATACTATTATCATATTCAAAGATAACGGGGGATTTGACAAAATTCGAAAAAAGAAAATCTAACATAAGATAGTAATTTAATGATTAAATTACGTACAGAATAATATCTGAAGATTTTCAAGATTTAGACGTGTAATCATGGTATAATAGTAGGAAACGTTTTCTTTAAAGGAGTGCTTAAGGATGAGTTTAATTTTATCAATTGATCAAGGGACAACGAGTACCCGAGCAATTGTTTTTAATAAAAAAGGCGAAGTAATTGAAAAGGCACAGCGTGAAATTACGTGCTTATATCCCTCATCAGGATGGGTTGAACAAGATGCAAATGAAATTTGGGTTTCAACGATGTCAGTAATTAGTTCCGTGTTATTATCGGGGAAAGTAGATGTGAGTCAAATCAAAGGAATTGGAATTACAAATCAACGTGAAACGACCATCATGTGGGATAAAGTCACAGGAAAACCACTTTATCATGCGATTGTTTGGCAGTCACGTCAAACGGATGCTATTTGCGAAAAGTGGAAAGAAAAAGGTTATGAACAAATGGTAAAAGAAAAAACAGGATTGCTCATTAATTCTTATTTCTCAGCCTCAAAAATTAGATGGATGCTTGATCATATCGAAGGAATTGAAGAAAAAATTGCACGTCATGAAGTGTTATTTGGAACCGTTGATAGCTATTTAGTTTGGAAGTTATCAGGAGGAAATGCCCATATTACAGATGTCACAAACGCTTCGCGTACGTTATTATTCAATATTTATACTGGAACATGGGATGATGACTTACTTGAGGCATTTGGTATCCCAAAATCCATTTTGCCAGAAGTTAGACAAACGTCTGAAATCTATACTTACACCCTTCCTCATATAACAGGACGTCCTTTGCCAATTGCAGCTGTTTGTGGGGATCAACAAGCTGCTTTATTTGGACAAATGTGTTTTCAAAAAGGTCAGGTTAAAAATACGTATGGAACAGGGTGTTTTGTTTTAATGAATACGGGTCATCAACCGATTGAGTCAAGTCATGGATTATTAACGACAATCGCTTGGAAACTTAATAATCAAACATATTATGCATTAGAAGGAAGTGTGTTTGTGGGAGGAAGTGCGATTCAGTGGTTGCGAGATGGTCTACGTATGTTTAAGGATGCAAAAGATTCGGAAACTTATGCTCAACGTGTCGGTGATTGTGGTGGTGTTTATGTGGTGCCAGCTTTTGTTGGTCTTGGAACACCGTATTGGGATAGTGAAGTTCGTGGCGGTGTGTTTGGATTAACACGCGGTACATCAAAAGAGCATTTTATTCGTGCCACACTTGAAGCGATTGCTTATCAAAGTAAGGATGTAATCATGGCCATGAAAGAAGATTTGAATGATGAAATTTTAGATTTAAAAGCGGATGGTGGTGCAACGTTAAATCAATTTTTAATGCAATTTCAAAGTGATATTTTAGGAGTTGAAGTTAGTGTTCCAAAAGTAACGGAAACAACTGCGTTAGGGGCTGCTTATTTAGCGGGACTTGCAACAGGTGTTTACGAGAATCTTGAAGAAGTTGCAAGTTATGCCTCTGCACCAAAGCGCTATGATCCAAAATTATCTAAAGAAGATCGAGATGAACTTTATAGTGGTTGGCAAAAAGCGATTGAAGCAGTTAAACTCTTTAAATAAGTTTAAGAAGACGAATAATTGAGAAGACTTAGGAATGAGTCTGACGTTATTCGTCTTTTTTTGTTCATGAGGGATGGTATTAATTAAGAATGGAAGGTGATAAAATGGTCGATATTTTAATTATTGGATGTGGGATTGTTGGATCTTTAATGGCATATGAGTTATCAAAATATGATGTTAAAGTGGTGGTTGTTGATAAAGAAAATGATATTGCAAATGAAAGTACGATGGCTAATAGTGCGATTATTCATGCTGGGTTTGATCCTGTTCCTAACACATTAAAGGCTAAGTTGAATTTACTTGGAAAAGATTTATATGAACCGTTATGTAAAAGTTTAAAGGTTGGATATAAAAAGATAGGTTCTTTAACAGTAGCAACGAGCGAAGAAGAAGTTAAAAAGCTTGAAATACTTGAATCGCGTGCCAAGGAAAATAAGGTGAAGGTCCGTTTAATCTCAGGTGACGAGGTTCGAGTTCTAGAGCCCCAATTATCTACCAATATTGTGAAGGGGTTAGTGTGTGAGGAGACGGCGATTGTTTATCCATGGGAAGTGGCAATTGCTGCGATGGAAGTTGCCTTAAATAATGGAGTAGAACTTCAGTTAAATACGGAAGTTTTGGCAATCCATAAGGGTGATAACTATGAGGTTCAAACGAGTAATGGCATGATTCGAGCGAAGATGGTGATTAATGCAGCGGGATTGTTTGGCTGTGAGGTTGGACGAATGATTAACCCTGAGTTCGAGTTTGAAATCCAACCACGTCGTGGAACTTATTTTGTTTTAGATAAAGATTTTAATGCTATATCGCGTGTTATTTATCCAACGCCAACTGAGCGTGGGAAAGGTGTCTTAATCGTACCAACGACTCATGGAAATACGTTGCTTGGTCCTGATTCAGAGATAGTGGATGATAAAGAGAATATGGCAACAACGGTGGAGGCATACGATTATATTAAGGATCAGTTATCACGTATCTTACCACAGTTTCCCGCGACTCATGTGATGAGATCTTTTACAGGGTTACGCGCAAGTGGTAGTAGTGGTGATTTTTATATTCAACCCGATTCACGTTATGAAACGTTTGTGCATGTAATTGGAATTGAATCTCCTGGTTTATCAGCAGCTCCTGCGATTTCTAAATATGTTCTAGATTTTATTCGCCCCCATATTGAACTCAATGAAAAAGAATGGGATTCATCAAGACGTCCCTATGTGAATTTAAAGGCGTTAACTCGAGAGGAGAAGAATGCACTAATTCAAAAGAATCCTGCTTATGGACGAATGGTTTGTCGATGTGAGCAAATTACGGAAGGTGAAATCATAGATTCGATTCGACGTCATGCAGGGGCCACGACTGTTAAAGGTGTCAAAAAACGTTGCCGTCCTGGAATGGGAAAATGTCAGGGAAGTTTTTGCGAACCGTATGTCTTACAAATTTTAGCACGGGAGTTGAATCAGTGTGTGGATGAAGTGAATTACGATGAAGTCGGTACGAATATATTAGTTGAAGAAAAGTAAGTGAGGTGAAATAGATGTTACAATATGAGGTCGTTATTATTGGTGGCGGATCGGCTGGAATGGGTGCCGCGATTGGTGCTTGTGAAGGTGGTGCTAAAAAGGTCTTAATAATTGAACGAGATAGAGAACTTGGCGGTATTTTGCAACAGTGTATTCATAATGGATTTGGTTTGCATAAGTTTAAAGAAGAGTTAACGGGGCCACAGTATGCGAATCGTTATATCGAAAAGTTGAAGCAGTATCCGGTTGAAATTATGTTAAATACGATGGTAACGAATTTAACGAATGAGAAAATCATCACAATTTTGAACGAGCAAGGGGAGCAAGATATCAAGGCATCAGCCGTTGTTTTGGCGATGGGATGTCGTGAAAATAATCGCCAAGCTCTAAGTATTCCAGGAACTCGTCCCGTGGGTATTTTGACCGCTGGAACAGCCCAACGTTATTTAAATTTGGATGGTTATTTGGTTGGAAAGAAAGTTTTTATTGTTGGATCGGGAGATATTGGTTTGATTATGGCACGTCGAATGGCACTTGAAGGGGCAGAAGTTTTAGGGGTAGCTGAAATCATGCCATATTCAAATGGATTGACACGAAATATTGTGCAGTGCTTAGAGGATTTTAATATCCCACTCTTTTTATCTCATACCGTGACAGATATTAAAGGAAATCGACGTGTCGAGGGGGTGACGATTTCTGAGGTCGATGCTGATCGTCAACCGATTCTAGGTACTGAAAAACAGTTTGAGGTTGATGCAATTTTATTCTCAGTTGGTTTGATTCCGGACAATGGGTTAAGTAAAAAAGCAGGGGTCATCTTTAATCCCGCTACAAAGGGAGCTTGTGTTTTTGAAAATTTAGAGACGACGGTCAGCGGAATTTTTGCTTGTGGGAATGTGTTGCATGTTCATGATTTAGTTGATTTTGTATCGGATGAGGCAGAGCGTGCAGGATATTATGCTGCTTTATATGCGCTTGGTCATTTAGGTCATGATGATGGGGTGTTAGAAGTCAAGGCAGGAGAAGGAATCAAATATGCGCTACCTCAAAAAATTAGACCAAAAGAACTTGAGGCTTCACTTGAGTTAATGTACCGTGTGACAAAAAAGTATCAGCAAGCAATTGTTAATGTTGTTCAGGATGGAAAAATCGTTCATCAGTTGAAACGTCATGTATTGTTACCGGCAGAAATGGAAAAAATTAAAATTCCAACTGAAGTGTTAAATTCATCAGGTAAGGATTTAACGATTGAAGTCAAATGTCTATATAACTCCTGATAAGTTTTGTGTCGTTGAAAACTTTTAACGGGACTATCGTTATACCTCAGTATCAAAAGGGCTTAGATACTAAGCTAGATTATAAAAATATAAATTATATTTCAGTTTCTATTTAGGAGGAGCGTTACATGAGTCAAGCGTTAACGTGTATTGTTTGCCCGGTTGGATGTTCACTAAACATTGATGAAGAAGGGCATGTGAGTGGAAACCATTGCAAAAGAGGGCTAGCGTTTGCAAAGTCTGAAACAACGAATCCAACGCGCGTTGTGACAACGACGATTGCTATTGAAGGGGCGATTTATCGTCGCTTACCAGTTGTAAGTAGTCAGCCAGTCCCAAAATCTAAAATGATGGAGTTTGTTAAAGCAGTTCAATTAATAAAGGTAGAGGCGCCAGTAAGTTGTGGCGATGTGATTTTATCCGATGTGCTAGGGCTTGGAATTGATGTGATTGCTTCACGAACGCTCAAGAGGTGTCAGGATGTTAAATAAAAAAGTGAGTGTGGTGATAGATCGCCCACTTGGCTCAAGGCATCCGAAGCACGGGTTTTATTATCCGATTAATTATGGGTATATTCCTAATACGATTGGGGGAGATGGTGAGGAGATTGATGCCTATGTTATTGGAGAGTTTGAACCGCTCGAGACGTTTTGCGGGTATGTGGTTGCGATTATTCATCGTGAAGATGATGTGGAGGAGAAGTTAGTGGTATGCCGCGAGGTATCAAAATACAGCCAGTCTCAAATTGAGGCATTAGTTGAGTTTTGTGAACGATTTTTTAAGTCGAAGGTATTAATGGGGGATTTAGATGACAGGGGTGAAGATTCAAAGGTTAAGTGATTTAGGAAGTAATCGCATTAAAGAGGCAGCTCAGTTTACTGTGCATCAGTTTCGTGAGATGTTTCTTTCAATTAGTGAGGATGAGGAGGCATTTATTTTATTGTTTATGAAGGCGATGGTCGTTGAACAATGTTTTGTTGCCATCGCAGAGGATAAGGTAGTTGGAATAGTTGGGGTTTCGACGCCTGTTAGAGGGGCTTTTGAGGTTAGTTTAAAGGAGGTACAAGGCTGTTTAGGTTTTTTTAAAGGATTAAAATTTTATTTTAATCTTGTAAATTCTGGACTGACATTAAAGCCTTATCAAATTTATATTAATACGTTAGCAGTTGATGAAGCGTATCGCCGTCTTGGAATTGGAACATTATTGCTTGAAGAATGTATGTTAAAATCATGTGGACATGAATATTTGTTAGATGTGATTGATGTGAATACAGGAGCGCTTAAGTTATATGAATCGTTAGGTTTTAAGGTTCTGAAACGTAAAAAACAGATGTTTGCGAAGCAGGCAGGCTTTAATGAGTGTATTTATATGAGTAAGCGATTAAGATAAAAAAGTAAAAGAATAGGTGAAAAGGAGTGGGGGAAAATTTGTTAATCCCCTCCTTTTTCTCTATTCTTTTTTTAGTTGATTGTGTATAATTTATTCATTATGTAAGGGAGGGAAAACATGGTAGGAACATTGGTGAATACAGGAGCGATTATCATTGGTGGAAGTTTAGGACTACTTTTTAGAAAAGGAATTCCAAGTAAACTAACAGATACAATTATGAATGGGTTGGCCTTATGTGTGTTGTATATCGGTTTTACGGGAGCTTTGAAGGGGGAAAATAGCCTTGTTATTATTTTTTCGATGGTCATTGGAGCCGTTATCGGTGAATGTTTGGATTTAGATGAGCGTGTTAATCAGTTAGGACTGTGGCTTGGGAGGAAGTTTAAAAAGGTTGATTCTAAGACCTCGATTTCAGAGGGGTTTGTGACGGCGAGTTTGTTGTTTTGTGTTGGAGCCATGGCGATTATCGGAGCTTTACAAGATGGATTAGTTGGAAATTATGATATGTTATTAACGAAGTCGATGCTTGATGGGGTTTCCGCCGTTATTTTTGCGTCAACGCTTGGAATCGGGGTTATTTTATCGGGTGCTTTTGTTCTGACTTATCAAGGCAGTATTTCGTTATTAGCCGGGGTATTAGCACCATTTTTAACGGATAGTGTGATTAATGAGATGACGTGTGTAGGATCTTTATTAATCATTGCACTGGGGTTCAATGTTTTGAAGATAACTCATATAAAAATTATGAATTTAGTTCCTGCCATTTTTATTCCTATCTTATTAGGGCTATTTCTTTAGATAAAAAAATGGCACTCTTATTGATGAAGGCAAAAAACGACAAAAAACTTGACTTATTGTCGTTATAATCAGTACAATATAAAAACTTTAGAGTTTGAAAGAGATAAGGTGAGATAAGTTTTTCATATTGTAAAAACTTTACTTTACGACTAGCAGGTGAGGGTTAGATTGCCTGTGGCAATTGATAGGAGGGCTTCATTATGTTAAGTGAACTTTAGGTCCTAGTTTTCTTTTAAAAAAGGGTGTTCCCGTGACTAAAGTTGGCCTTATTATCAAAAGACTTAGCGATTAAGTCAGACTCTAAAAATAAAGAAACATTTCTGTTTCTATAGATAAGGTGGGATAAGTTTTTCATACTAGAAAAACTATACTTTTCTTATCAACTGAGGAGACCACTGGACTAGGGGATACCTTAGTCTCAAAGAGGTTTAAATCCTGAGATGGATTTATAATTGTGAAATATAGATTGGAAGTGTAAGGAATGGTAGAAGCTGTTTTTGGAGAAAAGTTAGCCGATCAAACTTATATTGATCGAAAAGGTGTTTATGCAATTATTATGAATGAGAAGAATGAAGTTGCAACAGTCAAATTGCCACATGGATATTTCTTGCCAGGTGGTGGACTAGAAGGAGAAGAGAGTAAAGAGGCTTGTTTACGACGCGAGTGCTTAGAAGAACTCGGATGGGAAATTGAAATTAATGAGTATGTTTGCCAGGCGGCTAATTATCATTTTTCAATTTATCGTGACAAATATCTGTACTCAACAGGTTATTTTTATTTAGCAAGCAAAGTGGATGAAGTGACAGAACCGATTGAACAAGATCATGAATTAGTCTGGTTACCTCTAGAAGACTGCATTAGTGAATTGTTTCTTGACCATCAGGCTTATGCTATTGAAAAAGTATCACAAATGTTATAGCACAGGAAAAGAACATTCTATTGAATTAGAATGTTTTTTTATATATAAGAGCAGATAAGTTTTTCATCCTTAGAAACTTTTATTTTCCCTACCCGAGGGGGACTAATGGAGGAAAGCGATAGGTGAGTCATGTAGCCTAGGGAATCGGTTGTGCTCACTACGTTTGTTTAAAGAGAGAGAAATTTTTAGGATGAAATGAGTTTTTTTACATGTAAATTACATTATTGAATACCTCTTTTTATGCTATAATAGTAACAATTCTTGTGAAAAGGAGTGTTAATGATGATCGAAATATTAAAGTCTCGTCGTCGTAAGCTAGGAGCTAATATTAAAGACGATTCTATTATTGTATTATTCTCGGGAGAGGCTCCGGTTAGTTCAGGAGATCAACGTTATACTTATACACCACAACGTAATTTTTATTATTTAACGAATATTGACCGCCCTAAAATGGCTTATGTTTTAAAGAAAATGAATGGTGTGATTGAACATCATTTATTCATTGAGACTGTTTCAGAAGTCGAAGAAAAATGGACTGGAAAACGTTTAAGCAAAGAAGAGGCGCATGAGATTTCAGGAATTAAAAGTATCTTACCAATTTGTGAATTAGAAAATGTTTTAGGACGCTGGCTATTAAATGACCGCATTGAATCCATTTATTTAGATTTAGAGCGAGGTTCATATCATCATCCTGATACAGTGCAAATTGAATTTGCTAAACAATTAAAAGAGAAATATCCATTTGTACGTCTTGAAAATGTTTATCATGATATTACGAAATTACGTTTAATTAAGTCAGAAGATGAAATTGAAAATATGCGTACAGCGATTGAAAAAACACGAATCGGGATTGAAAGCTTAATGAAAGCTTCAAAGCCTGGGATGCTTGAGTATCAATTAGAAGCACATTATGATTTTGCAATTAAAACGGAAGGGGTTAAGAAAACCTCATTCCATACGATTGCAGCTTCAGGAGTTAATGCAACAGTGCTTCATTATGATAAAAATGATTCTGTGTGCCAAGACGGAGATTTAATTTTATTTGACCTTGGATGTGAGTGGAATTATTACTGTTCAGACATTTCACGTACCTTCCCGATTAACGGAAAGTTCACGGATCGTCAACGCGCCGTTTATCAAGCAGTTTTAGACGCACAATTAGCAACCATCGAAATTATTAAACCGGGTCTTCCAATGGCAGAAGTTAATGAGTTTGCCCGTCGTAAATTAGCTGAAGGATGTAAAAAACTTGGCTTAATTGAAAAAGATGAGGAAGTTTCACGTTACTACTACCATGGAATCGGACACTATTTAGGACTTGATACACATGATGTTGGAGGTCGTGGGGGTGTCTTACAACCAGGTATGGTTATTACGATTGAACCAGGATTATACATTGAAGAAGAAGGAATCGGAATTCGTATTGAAGATGATATCTTAGTTACAGAAGATGGATATGAAAACTTATCAAAAGATATCATTAAATCAATCGAAGACATTGAAGCCTTTATGAACTAAATAAAAAAACATCTCGCACAGAGATGTTTTTTTGTGCATATTATTTGATAATAATTATCATTGTTGGTAAACTTTAATTACAGTAGTTGATAATAATTATCAATTATAACTAAATGAGGTGATTGAAATGAAATTTATGATGGACATTAGAGAAAAAACGTCTTTACTACATAGTGCAGCAGAACATACAGGATATATTAAGAAGTTAGTAGATGGAGAGGCATCGGTTGAGGGATATGCAGAGTACCTTTATAATCTAGAAAAAATGTATCAAGCCATTGAAAAGGCACTTGATGAAAATGAACAAAATGAAGTCGTCAAACCATTTGTGACAAAAGAACTATATCGTTCTGAATTAATGCGTCAAGATTTAGCCTTTTTATTAGGAGATAAATTATCATCAATGCAACCATTAGCATCAACGGAAGCATGTGTGGCCAAAATTGAAGCTTTATCAACCTCACAACCTGAATTAGTGGTTGCTTATGCTTATACAAGATTTTTAGCTGATTTATTTGGAGGACGTATGTTCTTATCCCTCTTAAGTACAAGCTATAAAATTGACCAACAAGCTTTAAATTATTATCAATTCCCAGAAATTAATGATTTACGAGGATACGTGATGAAATATCACAACATGTTAGCGGATATTCAACTATCTGATGAGATGAAGATTGATTTTATTAATGAAGTTAACAATGCTTATATCTATAACTTAGCTATTTCAAATGAATTAGATGCAAAGTTAAAATAAGATGAATGGATTAATCTTAATTGAGCTAAGCAATGTTTTGAGAAAATATTAAATGGAATACCTATAATAGAAATAGAATACCAAGCGTTTGTAAAATAAAAAGGGAGTTCGTCTTAGAGACGGACTCCCTTTTTTCGATCTTTAAAAATAGTGGTGGCAAATTTAACGAAGTATTTAGAGAAAGGTAAAAATAGTAGGACGGTGACGAGATTAAAGACAAGTTGAGCATTGGCGATTTGACGTTCAGGAGACGGACTAAAGGTGGCGGTAAAGTCGATGAGTAGGCTAATGAATGGCAGAAAGAGTAGTGTTCCTACCAAGTTAAAAGTAAAGTGAATCAGTGCCGCTTGTTTTCCAGCTGTATTTCCTCCTAAACTTGATAATATGGCTGTCATACAAGTTCCAATTTCATGTCCAAATAAAATAGGAATTGCGGTATATAAAGAAATCGCACCGGTGGAAACAAGTGAAATAAGGATAGCGGTGGATGCAGATGAACTCTGGATGAGGAAAGTAATCGACATTCCAAGAAGTAGACAAAGGATAAGATTGCCTTGGACGTTGAAAATCAATTGTTGAAAGAGGGTAGACTCAACAATCGGGCTCATGGCTGTTTTAACCATTTGAAGCCCAAGAAATAATAGTCCAAAGCTAAATAAAAAATATCCAATTTGGTGAAAGGGTCTTTTTTTAAAGCAGACAATGATACAGGTTCCTACGCAGATAAAGTAAGGAATAAAATCCGTTAAATTTAAGGTGATTAATTGTGTCGTCACAGTGGTTCCAAGATTGGCTCCCATAATAACACCTGTGGCTTGTAATAAGCTCATCAGACCTGAATCAACGAGTCCGACAACTAATACAGTAATAGCTGAGCTACTTTGAACGAGCGCTGTGAAAATCGCACCAAGGAGCGCCCCTTTATAAGGGGAGGTAATGGTTGTTTTGAAGATGGTCTTTAGTTTATCTCCAGCTAGTGATTTAAGAGCGTGACTCATTTGTCTCATTCCATACAAGAAGATGAGTAACCCACATAATAAGTTTAAAATAATCGGGATGGTGTGCATAATGTACCTCCAAAAATTGAGTTCTTTTTAGAGTGTACGATCTTGATTTTTAAAATAGTCTATCTTTCGCTCGACTAATTATTATCGAACTTTTGATTAAAAATGAAAATTCTTGTCCATAATGAGGTAGTCGAAGAGAAAGGGATGAAGTTTAATGAATAATATTTTATTTAAAATGATAGAAATTGAAGATATGTTAATGAAACGAATGGAAAATGGAAGTTATACCGATCAATTAGTTTGCCAAATTCAACTGAACACATTAGAGTTGTTCAAACATTATCCGATTCGCAGTTATGAAGAATCGCAAGATGTGTTAAGACAAATGGATTTAGTTTTTGGTATTTCATATCGATAAGTCTAGATAAGTCTTTCACACTTAGAAACCTTTTATCTAAACGATAAGGGAACTTAGGACTAAAAAGATTAAGTATTGAGACTGATTTCTAATTGTGGAATAAAACTCGTTTTTATATAGATAAAAAAAACAAGCTAACGTAAATTTAGCTTGTTTTTTTATGGTTTATTTGATTGAATTATCACTTAAGTTTAAGATATATTCAGCGATATTGATTGAGTGGTCTCCGATACGTTCAAAGTTTGAAATAGCATCTAAGAATACGGCACCACTATGAGCATTACATTTATTTTCACTTAAACGCTTAATGTGTTTATCACGTAATAATTCTTCTAAGCGATCGATATTCTCTTCAAAAATCACCGTATCATTTGCTTTTTGACGGTTGTTGTTTTTGTAACTTGCATAAGATGAATTAATAGATTCTAATGTGTAGTTATACATTAATTTTAATTCTTCAATTGCGTCAGATGTGAATGATAATTTACTTGTTGCCACTTCTTCAGCAAGCTCTACAATGTTTTTACTATGATCTCCGATACGTTCAATATCACTTACAATCTTAATCATCGAAGCAATACGATTTGTATCTACCTCTGTGATATCGTGTGATGAAATCGAAACTAAGAAAGAAGAAAGATCACGTTCCATACGATTGATTTCTGATTCATTTTCATATATTTTTCTGTAGTCTGTAGTTTTTCCATCCATTAATGCATTAGTTGCTAGCGTTAAGTTTTCTTTCGCTAGATCATACATGGTTAAGCTTTCTTGGAAAGCTTGCTCAAATGCAATGGCAGGAGTTTCTAAGAAACGACGGTCAAGGCGATTAATAGACGCTTGTTCACCTTCTTTGTCTTTAAGTGCTAAGTTAGCTAACTTAACAAATACACCAGCAAAAGGTAGTAAGATAATCGCATTTACAACGTTGAAGATTGTATGAGCATTTGCGATTTGCTTATCAATGTCACCACCCATATGAGTCACGATATTTGATAAGATACCGATTAGTGGTAAGAAAATCAGGGTTCCAATTAAGTTAAATGACAAGTGAATGAAAGCCGCTTTTTTGGCAACTTTATTTGCATTTAAACTTGATAGTAAAGCAGTAACACATGTTCCGATATTATTACCAAATAGGATAGGAATTGCAACTTGCAAACTAATTGCTCCTGTTGCGGCTAATGATAATAAAATCGCTGTTGAAGCCGAAGAACTTTGAACGACAGCAGTCATAACGGCCCCGACTAAAATTCCTAAGAACATATTTCCTTCAAGGGCTATAATTAAGTCTTGGAAGAATGTTGTTTGAGCAATTGGACTCATTGCATCCTTCATTGCTGTTAATCCCATGAATAGTAAACCGAATCCGAAGATAATTTTTCCGATTTCTTTTCGGTTTTGTTGCTTCATGAATAGGATTAGTGCAGCCCCGATGATAATAAATAGTGGAATATAGTCATCGATTTTGAATGTAATTAATTGACCTGTAATTGTTGTTCCAATATTAGCCCCCATAATGACCCCTACTGCTTGATATAGGCTCATTAATCCAGCGTTTACGAAACCAACGACCATAACGGTTGTAGCACTACTACTTTGAATAATTGCTGTGACGATTGTTCCTACTAATGCCCCTTTTAATGGATTCGTGATGGCTTTATCGAAGAATGATTTCAGCTTTGAACCAGCTGCATTTTCAAGACCATCTCCCATAAACTCCATTCCAAATAGGAATAGGGCTAGTCCACTAAATAGACCTAAAAAGATGTTGATGTAATCCGACATACAGTAACCTCCATATTTTATCCTGTTCAATCATACTACAAAATCCTACAATTGAAAATAATATGTTAGTAATAAAGACTCATATTTGGAGTCATTTTAAATTGAATTTATAATTTTTTAAATATTTTAATTTTTTGTGTTAAAAAAACACAAAAAAAAGGTATAATTATCAATTTGTGTAACTGAGAAAAATGCGTTATTAATAGGATAAAATTTTACATGTTAAATTAATTTTGATAAAAAAACGCGTATGTATACAACTTTTATATCGAAAACTAATAGAGATTAATTACAAATTGACTGGATTCAAGAAGAAGATTATTATATCATTTGGTTTTGGAATGTGAATTTAGTATAATAAAGTTACTTTGAAAAGTTAATTGATTTGAGTGGAGGAAATAAAACATGCAAAAACCTGTTTTAAACATATCAGAATTACGTGCAAATGTTGAAGATAAAGAAATTTTAAAAGGCGTAAATTTAGAAATTAAGGGTGGAGAAGTTCATGCGATTATGGGTCCTAATGGGACAGGTAAATCAACACTATCTTCAACCATTATGGGGCATCCTAAATATAAAGTAACAAGTGGAAATGTTACATTAAATGGTGAAGATGTATTAGCGATGTCAGTTGATGAGCGTGCTCGTGCCGGATTATTCTTAGCGATGCAATATCCTGCAGAAGTTCCAGGTGTGACAAACTCAGACTTCTTACGTACAGCCATGCAAACACGTATGGAAGAAGGAAAAGACGTTCCTTTATTTAAATTTATCCGTGAATTAGATAAGAGCGTTACAAAACTTGAAATGCGTGAAGATTTACCTCACCGTTATTTAAATGAAGGATTCTCTGGTGGAGAGAAAAAACGTAATGAAATCTTACAAATGATGATGTTAAAACCAAACATTGCAATTTTAGATGAGATTGATTCAGGGCTTGACGTTGATGCATTACGTATTGTTGGAGAAGCTGTTAACTCAATGCGTTCTGAAAACTTTGGATGCTTATTAATCACTCACTATCAACGTTTATTAGACCACATTAAACCAGATTTCGTTCACATTATGATGAAAGGTCGTATCGTTCGTTCTGGTGGACCTGAGTTAATTGAACGTATCGATCGTGAAGGATACGATTGGATTAAAAAAGAATTAGGAATTGAAGATGAACGTGTGATCATTCCTGAAGAAGGTCGCAAAGTGGTTTCAATCGGAACTTGTGCAACTAAGGAAATGTTAGATCTATAACAATTAGTGCTTGATTGAAAAAAACAATAAATTAATGTTATAGATGAAAGGGGCAAAGAACTGATGATACAGTTACCAACATGGGTACAACAGATGCAAACAGAGGCGCAGTCTGTTATGCCGTCTTTAAAATTACCAAAAGCAGACCGTACAATAATAAAAAACTGGGCGTTTGAAGCTATTGAAGTTCAAACACCATCTACATATAACAATGAAATTCCGAGTGCTGTGGCACATTTAGTATCAACTGAAGATCAAAATGTTGTGATTTTATGCGATGGAAAGATCGTGTATCAAAATTTAGGAATAGCCTTTGATGGAGTTATTATTGCTAATTTAGAAGAGGCACTAACGAAACATGAAGCGATTTTTAAACCTTACTTTATGAACGTAGCGTCGGTTGACACAAATCGTTTAACAGCATTACATATGGCACATTTAAATAGTGGATTATTTATTCACGTCCCTAAAAATAAAGTGGTCAAAGAAGCCTTAAACGTTATCTATTTACAAGAAAATGGTTCTTTATTTAATCACACTCTGATTGTGGCTGAGCCAAATTCTGAATTCAAATACATTGAAAACTACTGCAACACAGTTTCAGGAAACATTAATGTCATCTCAGAAACTGTTGTAAAAGAAAATGCTCAAGTTGACTATGCGGCAATGGATCGCTTAACGAGTGAGACATTAGTTTACAATTTACGCAAAGCAAGGGTAGAGGCTAATGGTCGTCTTCTTGTTTCTCTTGGAGCTTTAAATGATGGAAATACAGTTTCAGAAAACTTAGTTTCATTAGTTGGACAAGGGGCACACGCAGAAGTGAAAACAGTAGCGATTGCAGAAGGTTCACAAAAACAAAATATTACGGTTAATATTGAACATTTAGCACCGTTTACTGAGGGACATATTGTAAATCATGGTATTTCTAAAGATGATGCTCAATTAACATTTAATGGAATTGGGAAAATTCATAAAGGAATGAATGGTTCTAATGCACAACAAGAAAGTCGTGCAATGATTTTATCAGAAACGGCTCGTGCTGATGCTAATCCAATTCTTTTAATTGACGAGTATGATGTGAAAGCAGGACATGCGGCTGGTGTTGGAAAAATTGATGAAGAACAATTATATTATTTAATGAGTCGTGGATTAACTCGTCGTGCAGCGGAAGTCTTAATTATTTATGGGTTCTTAATGCCATTTATTGATGAAATCCGTAACGAGTCAATTAAAGCTGAATTTGAAAAAGTAATTGCGCGTAAAATCAACGCGTAACGAGGTGAATTAAATGACATTAGACATTAATCGCATTCGAGAAGATTTTCCTATTTTAAAAGAAACAATGAATGGTCGTCCGCTTGTTTATTTAGATAGCGGAGCTACAACGCTTAAACCACAAGTCGTGACAGATGCAGTTAATTATTACAATACGAAAAAAACGTCTAACGTGCACCGTGGTGTTTATCAATTAAGTAACGATGCGACTGAACTATATGAGGGAGCTCGTGAAAAAGTAAAGAATTTATTAAATGCTAAAAAAGTAGAAGAGATTGTCTTTACAAAAGGAGCGACTCAGGCTTTAAACTTAGTCGCTCAAAGTTATGGGTTATATAATTTAAAACCAGGAGACGAAGTGATTGTTTCAGAGCTTGAACATCACAGTAGTTTTTTACCTTGGCAACATGTAGCTCGTGTAACAGGGGCAGTCCTTAAGTTTATCCCACTAGATGAAACAGGACATATTACAGTTGAAAACTTTAAAAAAGTATTAAGTGACAAAACAAGAGTTGTTGCGATTAATTATGTTTCAAATGTAATGGGATACATCTCACCAATTAAAGAGATTACAGCATTAGCACATGAAGTAGGGGCTATTGTTTCAGTTGATGCGGCACAAGCTGTTCCACATATGAAAATTGATGTTCAAGATTTAGATTGTGATTTCCTATCATTCAGCGGTCATAAAATGTGTGGACCAACAGGTGTTGGAGCATTATACGGAAAATATGAATTATTAAATGCAATGGAACCGATTGAATTTGGTGGAGAAATGATTGATATTGTTGGAGAAGTAACTTCAACATGGAAAGATGCACCATACCGCTTTGAAGCGGGAACACCCGTGATTGCAGGAGCGATTGGACTTGGAGCGGCCATTGATTATTTACAATCCATTGGATTTGATGAAATTGCACAACATGAATATGAATTACGTCGTTATGCTTTAGAAAAGTTAGAAGAGCTGGGAGGCATCACCATTTTCAATAAAGATGCAAAAACGGGTATTATTTCATTCAATATTGATGGAGTACATCCTCATGATGCTGCTACGATTTATGATGCCGAAGGAGTATGTGTTCGTGCAGGACATCATTGTGCTCAACCTTTAATGGGATGGTTGTGTCAACCTGCAACACTTCGTGCAAGTTTCTATTTATACAATACAAAAGAAGAAGTGGATGCATTTATTGAAGCCACTCGAAAAGGAAAGGAGTTTTTCGACGGTGTCTTTTTCTAATTTAGAACAATTATATCGCCAAGTGATTATGGACCATTATAAAAATCCACGTAATAAAGGATTATTACAACAAGATGGATATCATGAGGTACATTTAAAAAATCCAACCTGTGGAGATGACATCACAGTTCAAGTTAAAGTTGAAGATGGAAAAATCATCGATCTACGTCATGAAGGAACTGGATGTTCTATTTGTTGTTCATCAGCTTCTGTTATGTCTCAAACATTGAAAGAGAAAACATTAGAAGAAGCTCAAGAGATTACAAATAACTTCTATGAACTTGTCAAAGGTAATGAGTTTGATGAAGATTTAGATATGGGAGATGCACCTGTTTATCAAGGTGTTTCTAAATTCCCGGCACGTGTAAAATGTGCAACCATTTCATGGAAAGCTGCTGAGCAAGCATTAAATGAAATGAAAAAATAACACCACTTAATTTCTATTGAGTGGTGAGACGCCAAAATGAAATGGAGGGTTACCGGGTGAGTGCTGAAGTACAAGAGAAAAAACACGAAATTGAAGGCATCGTAACCGATTATAAGTACGGATTTAAAACGGACTATAAAAATATCAAAGATACAGGTAAGGGAATTTCAGAAGCAGTTGTCCGTGAAATTTCTGAAATTAAAGGTGAACCTGAGTGGATGTTAGAGTATCGCTTAAAAGCATATAATCATTTTGCGAAAACTCCAATGCCTGAATGGGGACCGGATTTATCTGAAATTAATTTTGATGATTATACATATTATATTAAACCATCTGAAAAAACTGAAAATAGTTGGGATGAAGTTCCAGATGAAATCAAAGACACGTTTGACAAATTAGGAATTCCTGAAGCAGAAGCAAAATTCTTATCAGGAGTTTCAACTCAATATGAATCAGAGGTTGTTTATCATAATAATCAAAAAGAATTAGAAGAAGCTGGTGTTATCTTCATGGATACAGATTCAGCTTTAAAGCAATATCCTGATTTATTCAAAGAATATTTTGGAAAAGTTATCTCGTATGCAGACAATAAGTTCTCAGCGTTAAACAGTGCCGTATGGTCAGGTGGATCATTTATTTATGTTCCTAAAGGTGTTAAGATTGAAAAACCATTACAATCATATTTCCGTATTAATACAGAAAGTATGGGGCAATTTGAGCGTACATTAATTATTGTTGATGAGGGAGCAGACATTCACTATGTAGAGGGATGTACAGCACCAACCTATTCAGCAGATTCATTACACTCAGCTGTCGTTGAAATTTACATTCGTAAAGGTGGACGTTGCCGTTATTCGACGATTCAAAACTGGTCAAATAATATCCTAAACTTAGTAACAAAACGTGCCGTATGTGAAGATTATGCACATATGGAATGGATTGATGGAAATATCGGTTCAAAAATTACAATGAAATATCCTGCATGTGTCTTAAAAGGAGAAGGAGCAAAAGGAACAACTATTTCGATTGCTTTCGCTGGAGAGGGACAAATTCAAGATGCAGGAGCTAAAATGATTCACTTAGCCCCTAATACATCTTCAACAATTATCTCTAAATCATTATCACGTAATGGTGGAAATGTAACATACCGTGGAATTGTTGAACATGGGAAAAATGCAAAAGGTGCTAAATCACACGTTGAATGTGACACACTCATCTTAGATAATGTTTCTAAATCAGATACAATTCCTTATAACATCGTTAAAAATGATGATGTAACTATTCAACATGAAGCAACTGTTTCAAAAGTCTCTGAAGAACAATTATTCTACCTAATGAGCCGTGGTTTAACGGAAGAGCAAGCAACAGAAATGATTGTTATGGGATTCATTGAACCATTCGCAAAAGAATTACCAATGGAATACGCAGTCGAACTTAACCAATTATTAAAACTAGAAATGAACGGATCGATTGGCTAATCCTGAGTAAAGGTGATTTAAACTACACAAACGCTCAGTTAGTGTTATTTAAAAGGTCGAGAAGAATAATCAATCTACCTTCTGATTTCTTTTATACTTAATGTGTTAGTGATCGTTTTAAAAATATACAAAAGCTAGTAGGCAATTCTGTCTACTAGCTTTTTTTCTTGAAACTGTTAATTTTGTTTTTGTATGAACTTGTCGAAAAAACTAAAACTATAAAAGAAAGGAGTGATTATTATGTGTCAAAAAAATGTTGGACGCCTAGATTCATATGTTCGTATTAGTGCCGGTTTAATGATGATTAGTTTAGGGATTATGAAACATAAAGGATGGTTAGCGGCTATGGGTAGTATGAAAGTAGCCGAAGGGATTACTCGTTATTGTCCAATCCTTGATTTATGTCATTTTACAACACTAAGCGACGATGAATTGTTAGAAGAGGTTTTACTTGAAGAAGCGTTAGAATGTGCTATCGATGATGCTTGCGGTTGTGGATGTGACGATGACTTTGATGATTATGATGAATTAGAAGATGAACATGATTGTCATTGTTGCCATCACGATATCGAAGATTACGCAGAAGAAGGAATGTAGTTAAAAAAAGAGCACCACTTGTCATTTTAAACAAGTGGTGTTTTTTTAGGATGTAAAAAGAAGCTGAGAAAGTCTCAATTTCTTTTTATTTTATAGTGGAAAATCATCTACCTCTAAATCTCGGTTTGGATTCGTATTAGGTTCAGAAATTTCTTTTAAAGCTATTTCTGCTCTTCCATCGGTTAGTTGATGAACGGCAAGATCTCCAAGAGAAATCATTCCTACTAATTTTTGATCATGATCGACGACTGGGAGACGTCTAACCTGTTTATCTGCCATTAAAGAGATTGCTAATCCAACTTCTGAATGTTGTTCAATTGTATAAACTGGATGAGTCATGATATCTTCAATTTTGGTACTCATCGGAAGAATATCAGCAAATACACGAATGACAATATCGCGGTCTGTTACTAGTCCAATGACTTTTGAGTTTTCATCGATGACAGGAATCGAACCGACATTATGTTTTTTCATAAGACGAGAGGCGTTAAGAACCGTTTCAGTTGGTGTTAAGGCTTCAATGCCATCGGTCATAAATTGTTTTACTTCCATAAACAAAACTCCTTGTATTTAAATTTCGTTTTTAGTTTACTCAATCAAAGATGAGTTATGCTTTTATTTCTAGAAAACATAAAATAGTGTCACTAAACTAGGCTTTTTGTATAGATTATAGAGAGGTGATTGAAGTGTTACATGTAAATAAAATTAACATTGAAGGTTATGAATTTTTAACTTATGAGGTAGAGTTACCTAAAACAACTCTCTTTATCGTGTCACATGAAAAAGTAGGATATATCATGTGTGCTGCACTCGATATTGATTTCTTTAACAATTCTCCCAAATTAATTGCACGTAAAATTATTGCAGGACGCGCAGAAGGGGTTCGTAGTATTGAACAACTTTTAGATGCTCCACTTGCCAAGGTAACGGTTGCAGCTGATGAAATGGGAATTAAGGTTGGAACGATTGGTAGAGATGCCCTAGTTCTAATGGCTAAAAGTTTAGAAGAATAATAAATTTTAAAAGACTGTTTTCAATGGAAAAAACAGTCTTTTTTGCATACTTTTTAGGTAATTGTTCACTCTAAAGAATGAATAGTATTTTGGTGAATTTTTGACGCTATTAATCTAAAGGTCAAAAGGATACTCATTGATTTCGTTATAATAGAGGTGAATTGAATGAAGAAATGGATTGGTTGGTTACTAGTATTGGTTGTCATTTTAGTGTTAGGAGGATTTCTTTTAAGTCGTCCAAAAGACGTGTTATACGATCATGTGCAGGCAACAACGCAAGATTTGACGACCTATTATAGTTTTAGCGGGAATGTCGAAGCAAAAGATGCACAGTCCTTAATTTCAACATCAATGTTTCAAGTAAATGAAATTTTAGTTGAAGAGGGACAGTGGGTTGAAAAAGGAGAAGTATTATTAACAACGTCTCAAGGTATGAAATTAGAAGCAAGCGTATCAGGTGAAGTGTCAACGATTTATGTACGTGAGGGAGATTTAGTGACAAGTGGTACCCCTCTAGTAGATGTGACGGATTATGAACACTTACAGATTAAAGTTAAGGTGGATGAATATAATATTATCCCGGTATCGGTTGGAAAAGAAGTGAGTGTTCATGTGAATGCGTTAAATCAAGATTATTCTGGTAGTATCTCTCATGTGACGAAAGAAGCACAAATCAGTAGTGGGATTGCCTACTTTATAGCGACAGTTGATATCGAAGAAAATGCGAATTTATATATTGGAATGTCATCAGAAGTGAAGCTTGTCAATGAAAGTGTGACAGATGCTATTGTTTTACCGATGGATGCTATTCAATTTAAATCGGATGAAACACCTTATGTTTATTACCAAAATGAAAATGATGAAGTGATAAGCAAAGATATTACGGTTGGGATCAGTGATGGTGTCTATGTGCAAGTGTTGAGTGGCGTTAATCAAGGTGAGGACATACTAGTTCCTAAAGCTATCGAAATTAAGACCCCTTTTGAAATGATGAAGCACTCGAATAAATAGAGGTGAATCAGATGTCAGAAGAAATTCTATCAATGAAAAGTATAGTCAAGTCCTATGTGCTAGGGGATGAGGAGCAAGTTGTTTTAAAAGGCATTAACTTCCGTGTTAATGAAGGAGAATTTGTCTCTATTTTAGGGCCATCTGGTTCTGGAAAATCGACGATGATGAATATTATTGGCTGCTTAGACTGTTCGACCAGTGGTTCATATATTTTATCAGGACAAGATATTAAAGATTTAAATGAAAATGAATTGGCGGATATTCGTAGTCATGAAATTGGATTTGTTTTCCAATCGTTTCAATTGCTACCAAGATTGACGGCTTTACAAAACGTTGAGCTTCCAATGATATATGCAGGAATTCCATCACATGAACGAAAAGTAAGAGCAAAGGAAATGCTTGAACGAGTTGGACTTGCTAATCGTATCCATCACTATCCTAATCAATTATCTGGTGGGCAACAACAACGTGTTGCGATTGCAAGAGCTATTTCTACAAATCCAACGATTTTATTAGCAGATGAACCGACTGGAGCATTGGATCAAAAAACAAGCCATCAGGTGATGTCATTATTTAAAGAATTAAATCAAGAAGGTCGGACAATTATTATGATTACACATGATGAAACGATTGCCAAAGAAGCATCAAGAATCGTGCGGATTTTAGATGGAAACCTCTTAGAGGAGGTGATAAATCGTGTTTAAAGAAAGTATCATTATGTCTTGGCAAAATATCATTTATAATAAAATGCGTTCCTTTTTAACGATTTTAGGGATTGTAATTGGAGTTAGCTCAATTATTGCCCTTATCTCGATTGTAGAAGGCGTAACAATGGAAGTGACAAGTCAATTTTCTGAACTAGGTGCAAATAAATTAACGATTCAAGCAAAAGGCACGCCATTAAAAAAAGGATTAACCGATTATGAAGTACAATTATTAGCCGATATTGATGAGGTTAATGGTATATCTCCGACAATAAGCACGACAACCTCTGTTGTAGGAAACGGACAAGTCCATGATAAAGTGACAATCGAAGGAAAAAATGCTTCATACTTTAAGTATAATCAGTTGGCATTAAAAAGTGGGCGATTACTTAATTCGATTGATTTATCTCAACAATCAAATCTCGCTTTAGTCAGCGAGTCGCTTGCAGATACCTTGTATTTTGGTGAACAACCGATTGGGCAGTATCTGTTAATTAACGGAATTTCTTATCGGATTGTTGGGGTTTTAGAAAAAACAGATCAAATGGATATGATGTCTTCAATGTCAGGTAAGCAGTCAGAAAATAGAGTGATTGTGCCGTATCAAAATTTAATGGGATTAGTGGGCCTCAATTGTATTAATAATGTTGAAGTTTATATGCAAAATAATGCAAATGTAGATGAAATTATTGGGAAAGTTGAGCTAATTTTAAATCAAGCATTTAATTACAAAGAGAATAGCTATAGCATCATTAACATGGAGGGGTTACTTGATACAATTCAAAGTATGAATTCGATGATGACCATGATGCTCGTTGGGATTGCCTCGATTGCGTTATTAGTCGGAGGGATTGGGATTATGAATATGATGCTTGTTTCTGTCACAGAGCGTACGATGGAAATCGGACTTAAAAAAGCCTTAGGAGCAAAGCCTCGAAGTATTCAACTTCAGTTTTTAATTGAGTCGATTTTTCTTTCGTTATTTGGTGGAGTTGTAGGATTAGTACTCGGAGTTATGATTGCTTTTGTAGTGGCCTTTATTATTGGATTTACACCGAGCATTTCTACTAATTCGATTGCATTGGCTTTACTATTTTCAGGTGGGGTAGGGGTGATATTTGGTTTAGCTCCTGCTAGAAAAGCAAGTCAATTAAATCCCATTGATGCTTTACGAAGAAGTTAAAAGTCTATCAATCACCTATACCTTTTTTTAGAGGAGGACATATATTAAAAATAGGAGCAAACTATCTTATTTTTAAACTTGTAACTAGTCCCCCTAATACAGGATATCTTTGCTTTAAACGTTTGGATAGATTCCAACAATATCCTGTTTGCAAATAGAAAGAGTGATAGATATGGTCTTAATTGGATTTTTGCATCATAATAAAAATCCACAAAACGTAGAGAAAGCTGTATATGTAGCCAAAGCAGCCAAAGCACAGCAGGTAGAAATGATTTATTTCGGTACTGAAGATGTTGATTTAAAAGAACAGACAATTAATGGGTATATCTTACAAAAAGATGAATGGGTAAGAGTGACATCTCCATTTCCACAGGTGATTATTAATGCAGGAAGCCCTCATAAATTTGATGATAACATTATCAGTGCTTTAAAACAAAAAATTCCTTTTACAAGTGTTCCAATCGGTAATAAAATGGAAGTTTACACGCGAATTAAACAATCGAAAAAGTTTACATCGTATTTAATTCCAACAGAAAGTGTGTATAAAGTAGAAGATGTTCAACGATTTTTATCAAAGCATCATCAAGCCATTTTAAAACCAATTAATGGTCATCAGGGAGAAAATGTATTATACATAGAGAAAAAAGGGCACGAATATATCATCAATGATAAAGGATATATTAATCAATACAATGAAAGATGGTTCGCTTCTTATATAAAAAAACGATTGGCTAAACGTAAATATTTAATTCAGGTTTATATTCATTCAACAACAAAAGATGGTTTTGCTTATGATATAAGGTTACATATGATTAAAAATAAGGATGGAGAGTGGCAAACTCCTATCATATTTCCACGGGTTTCAACGACAAAGAGTGTTGTAACAAATTGTGCGAGTGGTGGAAAGTATGTAGAACCTTATGAATTTTTATCACAAAATTTTTCGATAAAAAGATATCAAATAAAGCGAACACTTGAAGTGTTTGGAATTGAGTTATCAAAACATTTAGATCAGTTACAGATCCAACAAAAAAAACAAGTCTTTGATGAACTTGGAATTGATATTGGGATTGATAGTCGAAATTATATTTGGATTTATGAAGTCAATTGGCGTCCAGGATTTATTTATCCTACAGAAAATGAAGATAGCGTGATTGCTAAAAATTTAGTAGAGTATGCTATCACCTTAATTAAATAGGCTTAACAAAGAAAGTCTTTTAAGACGAGTTTCGTTTTAGAAGATTTTTTTTGTTAAATCTAATTAAAATTGTCTGAAAAAACCGTATAAAAACAAATTAAATACAAATTTAGACAAATCAAGCGCCTGGCTTTAGATATAATAAAAAAGATGTTTAAAAGGGTATCTTAAATAAAAACATGTAAATGTTTACAATTTAAAAGGATACCTTTACAGGGATGATATTAGTTATAATAAAGATATATTCTGTAAGCAGAATGATGAACAAGGGGGATATCAATTATGATTGAATTTACATCAGGTGATCGTTATTTATTTAATGAAGGAACACATAAACAACTATATAAGAAGTTTGGATCTTTTGTTGTTCGTGATAATGAAGAAGTGTTGGGAACGTATTTTTGTGTTTATGCACCACATGCTTCAAAAGTTTGTGTAGTAGGGGATTTTAATCATTGGAATGGAACGCATCATGAGATGCGAAGAGATGATGGGATTTGGTCATTGTTTATTCCAGGAATTGGTGAAGGTTCTATCTATAAGTATGAGATTGTAACGGCTTTTGGTCAAACCATTTTAAAGGCTGATCCATATGCCTTTTATGCGGAACAACGTCCAAATACGGCTTCTATTGTTTATGATATTGAGGGGTTTGAATGGACAGATGCAGAGTGGGCGAAAAAACGTCAATTTTCGAATATTTTTGAGGAGCCATTAAATATTTATGAACTTCATTTAGGATCTTGGAGACGTAATAAAGAATTAGTAGAGTCTGAAACGTTTCATAGCTATACTGAAATTATGGATGAGTTAATTGAATATGTTTTAGAGCATAGTTATACGCATATTGAATTGATGCCTTTATATGAGCATCCATTTGATGGGTCATGGGGATATCAAGCAACAGGATACTATGCGGCAAGTAGTCGTTATGGTGAACCAAAAGATTTAATGATGTTAATTAATCGTTGTCATGAAGCGGGAATAGGGGTCATTATGGACTGGGTACCAGGACATTTTTGTCGTGATGCTCACGGTTTATTTAAATTCGATGGAGAAGCAGTCTATGAGTATCCATATGAGGATGTAGCCGTTTCAGAATGGGGAACAGGAAACTTTGATTTAGGTAAAGGAACAGTTCGCAGTTTCTTAATTTCAAATGCTCTTTTTTGGATGAAGTATTATCACGTAGATGGTTTCCGTGTCGATGCGGTTGCGAATATGATTTATTGGGATGGAAATAAGTCTCGCGGTGTGAATCATGGCGCTGTAGAGTTTATTCAAAAGTTAAATGAGGCAGTTTTCTTAGAAGATGATAAGATTTTAATGATTGCTGAAGATTCAACCAGTTATCCGTTAGTAACAGCACCAGTATCGGTAGGTGGACTTGGTTTTAGTTATAAATGGAATATGGGATGGATGAATGATACGTTAGATTACATTGAATTAGATAATATTTATCGCCCATATCACCACAATTACATTACTTTTGCAATGGCTTATGCTTACAGTGAAAACTTCGTTCTTCCATTCTCTCACGATGAAGTAGTTCATGGAAAGAAATCATTAGTGGATAAGGCACCAGGTGATTATTGGCAAAAGCTTGCACAATTTAGATTGCTATGTACCTATCAAATGACGTTGCCAGGGAAAAAATTGAACTTTATGGCGAATGAAATTGCACAGTTTCATGAGTGGAAAGATAAAGAACAGGTGGATTGGCATTTATTAAAATATCCGGCACATGATGCTTCGAATCGTTATATTAAAGATTTAAATAAATTGTATTTAAATGAGCCAGCACTTTGGGAACTTGATCACTCATTTGAAGGATTTGAATGGATTGATGTGAATAATAATGAGCAGAGTATTTTCTCTTATATCCGTAAATGTAAGAATGCGGATGAATTTGTTGTAGTGGTACTAAACTTTAAACCAGTTCCATATCATCAATATAGAGTGGGGGTTCCATGCTTTGGAGAGTATACAGAGGCCCTAAATAGTGATCGTGATTATTATCATGGTTCAAATCAATATAATGGATTGCCATTAGTGGCGAAAAAAGGGATGACACATGGGAAACCATATTATATTGAAGTAACGATTCCACCTTATGGAGCAACGATTTTTAAATATCGTCCACTCGAAGAAGAAACAGAGGTAGAAGAAGGGTTAGAAGTTGAACTAGCTTAACACACAAGAAATGGGGGATGGGGTTGGCTGTCAATGTTGTGGCGATTATATTAGCCGGGGGAAAAGGGACGCGCTTAAAAGAATTAACGATTCATCGTCCAAAACCAGCTATTTCGTTTGCTGGAAAGTATCGATTGATTGATTTTGTTTTAAGCAATTGTACGAATTCAGGGATTGAACAAGTAGGGGTTCTAACACAGTATGAACCCCTAGAATTAATTAGTTATATTGGAGAAGGTAGTTCGTGGGATTTAGATGTTCATGGAGCATCTGTTACGGTTATGGGACCATATACTTCACGTGATTATGGATTTTTATGGCAAGGTGGAACGGCCGAAGCTGTCATTATGAATATGCCGTTTATTGAGCAGTATGATCCTGATTATTTACTTGTCTTATCTGCAGATCACATTTATAAAATGGACTATCGTAAACTTATTGACTATCATATTGAAAAGCAGGCTGAGTTAACGATTTCAACGATTCGTGTTCCAAAAGAGGATACCAGTCGTTTTGGAATGTTAAAGGTTAACGATCAAAATCGAATTATTGAGTTTGAGGAAAAGCCAAAGGAGACGGATAGTCAGTTAGCTTCAATGGGAATTTATGTTTTTAATTGGAAGAAGTTTAAAGAGGAGATTGTCCATAAATATTACAAGCATTTGTATGAAGGTGTTGATTTTGCTCAAGATGTGATTCCACATTTTATTGAAGCAGATAGCGCTGTTTATGCATATGAGTATGAAGGGTATTGGCGTGATGTTGGAACAGTAGAAAGTTATTGGAAGGCTCATATGGATTTACTTGGCACTCAAGATGAGCTACAATTACACGATTATAGCTGGCCAATTTTTTCTAAAACACCAAATTTACCCCCACATCATATTCTTCAGGGTGCTAAAGTGAAGAATGCTTGGGTGAATGAAGGATGCATGATTTTTGGCGAAGTGTATAATTCGATTGTTGCTCATCGATGTGTGATTGAAAAAGGTGCTGTTGTTGAAGATAGTGTGATTTTAACGAGCGCATTTATCGAACATGACTGTTATATTAAGTATGCAATTATTGGAGATGAAGTCGTTATTCCGGCGCATACTGAATTGATTGGTCGTGAGGATGAAATTTTACTTGTGACTCATGATAATCTTGAGGAAATACTTGAAACTCAAAGTAGGGGGGATTGAGAGTGAAGAATAAGGCTTTGTGTGTAATTGATGGAACCAATACGTCTCAATCGTTGCAGAATTTATTAAATCAACGTTGTGTAGCCGCCTTACCATTTGCAGGACGCTACCGATTAATTGATTTTGCTTTATCTAATGCAGTGCATTCAGGCATTACGAACGTATCAATCTTTCCAGACGGTGACTATCATTCCTTAAGTGATCATATTCGTTCCGGCAAGTTTTGGGGCCTTGATCGTAAGGTGGATGGCCTATTTTTATTGCCTCCCAAAAAAGAAGTGAGTGCCGTGGCCAATACATTGACATTTGCGAGAATGAGGGAATATATTGAGTATTTTATGCGATCACGGCAACAATATGTTGTGATGTACCATGCGAATATTATTACATCTATTCCTTTTGAAAAATTACTACAATCTCATATTGAATCGAAAGCAGATGTGACACAAGTTTATTATCGAAATCGCTCAGTTGGTATTTTTGTACTATCTCGCGAGTACTTAATTGATTTAATTTTACGGTATGAGATTTCTCCGTATCAGACAGTGACAGATTTAGTCGAAATGTGTGATGGTTTAAAAGTTAATCATTATCACCATTCTACTTATACGAGAACGATTGAATCCATTGTGTCGTATTATCGTGCTAATTTAGATATGTTACATTATGAGTATGGATTTCAAATCTTCTTGTTAGAGCGACCTGTATTAACGAAAACAAAGGACGAATCACCAACGTTTTATAAAAAACAAGCCGATGTTTCAAATTCCTTAATTGCAAATGGGTGTAATATTGAAGGAAAAGTTGAAAATTGTATTATTTTTCGTGATGTAACGATTAAACGAGGTGCGGTTGTTAAAAATTCGGTTATTTTACCAAGGACCATTATTGGTGAAAATAGTATTATTAATAATGTGATTACAGATAAGCATGCTTATATTAATGATGGAGCTCGATTAAGTGGTCAAGATTATGCACCTGTTATTATCGGTAAGGGGCAACGTGTGATGGGGAATAAAGGCATTAGTGTAGCCCAAATTTCAACTGAATGTGTTCCCTTTTATAAAACAGGTGGTTTAGCGGATGTGACTGCTGATTTAACGAAAGAATTGATTAATCAAGGATTAAATGTGGATGTTATTTTACCCTATTTAAGCTCTTTAGCTGAACGTTATAATGAAAATTTAACTCATCAATTTCAATCCTTAATAGCAATTAATGAGTTAGAGATTCCTTATGATGTTTATCGTTATTCAAAAGAAGGGGTAAACTATTTCTTTATTTCATATGGCGAATTATCACGTGAAAATTTATATGGCTATTCAGATGATTGTCGTCGATATGAATTATACTGCTATGTGGCACTCGATTTTATTGAGAAGAGTGGGCTGAAGTATGATGTCATTCATTGTCATGACTGGTTAACAGGACTTGTTCCGTTTTTTATGAAAAATATATTTATGAAGCAGTCTGATCATTTTGCTTATACTAAAACAGTTTTCACGATTCATAATATTCATTATCAAGGGATTTGTGATGTGTCTGATTTAGGGGTTATTTCAACGCTAGCTACGATTCCAAATGAAATTATGCTATTTGAAAAAGTGAATTTTATGAAGACCGCTATTGTAATGAGTGATGAAATTACAACAGTGTCCGAAACGTATTGTAATGAAATTTGTTATCCTTATTTTGCTGAAGGATTAGACCGTTTTATTGTCGCAAGAAAAGATCATCTTCACGGAATTTTAAATGGAATTAACTATGATTATAATAATCCAGCTACTGATTTAAGTATCTTTAAGCGCTACTCTTTTAAAGCGATAGAAGTTAAAAAGGAAAATAAAATGCAGATGCAACGTGAGCTAGGATTAGTCGTGAATGCAAATGTACCGATTATCGGGATGGTAACGAGAATGGTAGAACAAAAAGGATTCGATTTGATTTTAAAAGTATTTGAAGAATTAATTCGTGAAGATATTCAGTTTGTTTTACTTGGAGATGGAGAGGCGAAGTATACGAGCTTCTTTAGGAGAATGGCCGAAAAATATCCAACTAAGGTATCTGTTAACATAGGGTTCCATTCCTATAATTCTCAGATGATTTATGCGGGAAGTGATATTTTCCTCATGCCATCACGCTTTGAACCATGTGGCATTAGCCAGATGATTGCACTCAAGTATGGGACCATTCCCGTCGTGCGCGAAACGGGTGGTTTGAAAGATACGATTATTCCGTATAATGAGTTTATTCAATATGGAAATGGATTTGGTTTTGCGCATTATAATGCGCATGATATGTTGTTTACGCTTAAGCGAGCATTAGGATTTTATCGGATGCCAGAACACTGGGGGAAATTAGTTAAAAGTGCAATGGAACAAGATTTGAGTTGGAAAAAATCAACGGAAAAATATATTAATTTATATCGTCATTTAGTAAATGAAGAATAGTTTAGAGGAACTTGTGATTTAATACGGTAAGAGATCGTGTTAAATCATGAGTTTTTTATTTTCAGAATTGTTTCTTAATGAGTAATCTTTAAAATGTTAGGGTTATCATAGAAACAAGTGTTTTATCAAATAATATCGAATCTTCACTATAACAAGAAACGCGTTACATGGGTTAAAACCCTTTATTATCAATGTTTATGTGCTATAATGAGTTTATGAAATGGAAAAAAGTGTGTAACTGTTACATATGTATTACATAATAATGGAAGGGAGTCATCTCGCTATGGCTAATGTATTTGCTAATAAAAAGACATTTAAGGAAACATTCCAAACACGTGTTGAACAAATTTATGGGATTAAGTTTGAAGAAAGTACACCACACCAACGTTACTTTACGTTAGGAACGCTAGTTCGTGAATATATCTCATCTAACTGGATTGAAACGAATGAAGCAATTGTTGAGGGGAAACACAAGCAAGTTTATTATTTCTCTATGGAATTCTTAATGGGGCGTTTATTAACAAATAATATTATGAACTTAGGAATTCGCCCGGTGATTGAAGCTGGATTAAAAGAGCTAGATATAGAATTAAATGAATTAGAAAAAATTGAAGCGGATGCAGGACTTGGAAATGGAGGTCTTGGTCGTTTAGCAGCATGTTTTATGGATTCAATTGCTTCTTTAGGATTACCAGGACACGGGAATGGTCTTCGTTACCGTTATGGATTCTTTGAACAAAAAATTATCGATGGATACCAAGTTGAAGTTCCAGATAAATGGTTACAACGTGGGTATGTATGGGAAGTTCGTAAATCAAATGAATCAGTTGAAGTTCCATTTTATGGATATGTTAAAGTTGAAAAAATAGATGGGCGTGAAGTTTATACTCATATCCCAGAAGAATATGTTCGTGCTGTTCCTTATGATGTACCAGTTGTTGGAGATATTTCAAATGGAAATAAAACAGTTGATACCTTACGTTTATGGTCATCTGAACCAACTGAAAATGAATATCCAAAAAATATGTCAGCTGTTGAATATGAAAAAGGAGTTCGTAACATCTCTGAATTCTTATATCCAGATGATTCAACAGAAGAAGGAAAAATCTTACGTTTAAAACAACAATATTTCTTCGTTGCAGCGGGAGTTCGTTGGGCAGTTCGCCAACATAAAGAAACATTTGGAACATTAGATAACTTCATGGACAAAAATGTATTACACATCAACGATACTCATCCAGCTTTAATTGTTCCTGAATTAATGCGTATTTTAATCGATGAAGAGGGTTATGATTGGGATAGCGCATGGGCTATTACAAGTAAAACGTGTGCGTATACAAACCATACTATCTTAGCTGAAGCCTTAGAAAAATGGCCTGTACGCTTATTCCAACCATTATTACCACGTATCTATATGATTACAGAGGAAATCAACCGTCGTTATTGTTTAGAATTATTAAATCGTTATGCGGATCAACCACAAAAAGTTGCTGAACTTGCCATTATCGGACATAATCAAGTGCGTATGGCACACTTAGCAATTGTTGGATCATTTAGTATCAATGGGGTAGCGCAATTACATACAGATATCTTAACTCAAATTGAGATGAAAGATTTCAATGAAATGTATCCAGAACGTTTCAATAATAAAACAAACGGTATTACTCACCGTCGTTGGTTATTACACTGTAACCCTGAGTTAACCGCTCTTTTAGATAAAGAAATCGGAACAGGGTATCATACGAATACATTTGAACTTGCGAAGTTTGAAGAAAAAATTAATGATCCAAAAGTTCAAGAGGCCATTGCTTCAATGAAGCATGCAAGAAAACAAGCCTTAGCAGAACGTATTTATCGTGAGCAAGGGGTTCAATTAGATCCAAACTCAATTTTTGATATTCAAGTTAAACGTCTACATGCTTACAAACGTCAGCTATTAAATGCAATGCATATCATGTATTTATATAACCGATTAAAAGAAGATCAAGAGTTCAAAGCTAACTTCCACCCACAATCATTCATCTTCGGTGCTAAAGCAGCTTCAGGATATTACTTTGCGAAGAAAGTTATTAAATTAATTAATTCAATTGCTGAAAAAGTAAATAATGATCCAGATACAAATCAGTTATTAAAAGTTGTATTCGTTGAAAACTATAACGTAACTTATGCTGAATTAATTATGCCGGCTGCAGATTTATCAGAACAAATTTCAACAGCATCTAAAGAAGCGTCAGGAACAGGAAACATGAAATTCATGATGAATGGTGCGATGACAATTGGAACGATGGATGGAGCAAATGTTGAAATTCATGAGTTAGTTGGAGATGAAAATAGCTTTATCTTTGGATTAACTGCTGATGAAGTAAATAATTATTATCAAAATGGAGGATATAATCCATGGGATCTTTATAACTCAGATGCACGTATCCGCCGCGTTCTTGATCAATTGGTTAATGGATTCTTAACACCAGATACAGAAGAATTCCGTGATATCTTCAATGCAGTAACACATAATGGGGATGAATACTTCGTATTAAAAGACTTCGATTCATATGTTCGTGCTCAAGAAAAAGCAAACCAAGCTTATAAAAACCGTCAACATTGGATTGAAATGTCTATCCGCAATATCTCACGTTCAGGTAAATTCTCATCAGACCGAACTATCCAAGAATATGCTGATCAAATTTGGCACGTGGAACCATTAAAATTTAAAAAATAATCCGTAACTTCCTTTTTTAAAAATAAATTTTTTCTAATAAATAAACGTTACATTGTGATAGCTTCCTTTAACTATATAAGTTTAGATAAAAGTTTTTCATAGGCGAAAACTTTTATCTCTCTCCTAGTGAGTAGAGATGATCTATAATTATCACTAGGTGAACAGATAGAAAAAGCCCCTGTAGAACTGATCCACTACAGGGGCTTTTTAAAATACGATAAAACCCCTTCAGATTAAATGAAGGGGTTTTAATTACCAATCAACGGTTACATCGTTATAATATAGAGCAAGATGATACATTGTACTTGGTTCGTTTAAAATAACATAACTCATATTTAAGACTTCAATCGTGCCGTGTTCCTCAATCCAATGATTCACTTTTGTTTCTAATGATTGAGGACTTGAATCGGCAAAAAACTTAATCATATGACCATCTCCTTTGCTATTAGTATGGAAAAGTTTGAGCATTAATATGATAAAACTTAATACTAGTATATGATTAAATGAAAGAAGTCGTGAGAGTGATTATTTCAAGCTTTGATAAAAATCTGTTTTAGCAGTTAGATATGTTTGGTATTGATCGATGTAACGGTGTTGAAGGACTTGAATATTATTAAAATTTTCTTGTATATTTAGCACATAATCTCTCGCTTGAACAGGTTTAGCGGTATGAACGATTTCCTCAAGATTACTAACATCTTTAATCAGTGTTTCAATTGCTTGAGTTAATGCCTCTAAGCTTGTTAACCTTTCTTTTTCAAGATGACCAAGATCATTATTAGGAAGTTTGTTTAGTGATGCCTTTAATACCTCGGCTAAATTTTGATTCATACGTGATAGAATAGCAAATTCACTTTCGTACGATTCAAATGAAATTTGATCTTGATTTTCAGAAGTGGTTGCTTGTTCAATAATCGTGTTAACTGTTTGATAAAACGTATCAAGTCGTTTTGTAAGAGTAGTGTCTTCGTGAACTAAGGCAGTCTGAATACTTTCATCAATTTTATTTAATTGATTATATTGTTTCATGCCAGGGGTTTGAAAATTAAATCCTATGAAAATTCCGATTGCTGTTAAAATAATAATGGTAATGAGTGGTTTATTTCTCATAAATAATTCCTCCTAAATGTCATCGTTGTGGAAAAAGTTTTTACTAAAGTGATGATTTGGATTATAAGCTAAAAATTCATAACCTAAATCACGATAGTATTCGATAACGCGAGGTAAAACCTCAATGGTACTATTTTTTTCATGGAATAACACGACGAGGTTTTCTTTCTTAGCATTCATTTCCGTATAGTATTTAACATTATCCATGACTTGGTCAGGATTGCTATATTTCCAGTCCAAGGAATCAACATCCCAATCCCAACATTTCAATCCATTATCTTTTAAAGCTTGTACATGTCCATCTTTAAATGTTCCCCCACCTGTTCCATAAGGCGCGCGACATAATTGACTTTCAAACCCATTGGTTAACGACGCGATTAATTGTTGTTCTTCTTTCAATTCATTCACAAAATTTTGTGGTGCTGTAGCCCCTTTGTAAAGATAATCATATTGGTGTGTCATCGTATGCATTCCGATATAATGTCCCTCGTCTAACATGCGATTTAAAATAGCCTGTGAATCTGTATTGTTATTAATTGACGTTCCAAGAACAAAGAACGTAGCAGGAACATGATTCTCTTTTAAAATATCTAATACTTTTTCAGCATTATGAGAAGGTCCATCATCAAACGTTAAGTAAACGAACTTTATATCTTGATTATGCCATTTTTTTATTTCTTTCATTGGCTCAAATGAAACGTAGTCAATATCTTCTTGAGAAAGTGAGAGGTGACTACTTTGAAGTTGTAAATGAATGAGAAAACTTCCAGCTACTAAAAGGATAGCAATCAAACCTGATAACACATAAAATCGTGGTTTATAGCTTTTTTTACTTCTTCGATACTGATTTTTCATAATTTTATCCTCATTTCTTTATGATTGCAAAATTCGACAATTTGTTTTAAAAAGTTTACCTACCAGTGGTAGGTAAAGAAGATGAATGGATTGTAAATTCAGGGAATCCCATATAACCAGGAGCAATGGAGTATTTATCAAAGACAACCACTACATCTCCTGATGAATTAATATAAAAGGTTTGGTTATCAGCAATGCTTTTAAATTCATTTTCATCTTCATGGAAGAATAGTTGATAACCATCTTTTTCTCGATCAACAATTTGTTGTTTAATTTGAGGGTCAATAATCTCTTTATATTGATCACCCAAAATATCTTTAAGCGTCACTTCTTTCCCAGTGTTCAAATCAATATTATAGAAATATTTTTCAGTTCCAACACTCACGTAGTTTTCACTTTTCGTAATAACAAATGATACAAAGTGATCATCACTATACTTAATTTCATAATCAACATTGACCAAAACAGGTAGAAACTCTTGTCCTTCTGTATTCGTGGCCATGAAAGCATCGTAATATTCTTGAGCTCGTTTTTCCGACTCTGCGACACTTAAATTAATTTTTTCTAAAATCTCCTGGTTGATTTGATTTTCAAGTTTTGTATTGCCAGTATCTTTTAATCCCGGAATTTTAACATCAACTAATTTCACTGTATCCTCATGATAGTAACTACTAATGGTAAAGATTTTTCCTAGTTGGCTAATAATAGGAATATCTGAAAGGCTTGCAGCAAAGGTTGGAGAAGTGTTTAGTAATAAAATAAAAACCGTTGAAATAGATAAAAAAATGGCTATGAAAGGAGACCTAGAGTTAATAGGACGGGAGCCCTGAGCCGACGCATAAATAGCCTCATTGACAACATCGGTTAATTCTTTTGGAATAGGAGTTTCATCATAAATTTTTTTGGTGCCTCTTAGTCTATTCATAAAAATCACTCTCCTTGAGTTCAAGTTTTAATAGTTTTAAGGCTTTGTATAACCTCGATTTTACTGTACTGAGATTCAGTTTAGTAATCGTTGCGATTTCTTCTAAAGACATTTCCTCATAAAAACGAAGAATGATAATGACCCTTAATTTATCTGGTAATGCATTGACGTTTTGATACAGATTTAATTCATCTATGTCATATTGATGTTGATATCCCATGACAAAATCAATTTCCTCAATGGCGAGCATTCTTTTATTTTTACGAAGATAGGTCATGCTTTCATTTATGAGAATACGATAAAACCATGTTTTCAAATGGTTCATCTCGCGTAAATTTTGATATTTAGTTAAAGCTTTATATACGGCGTTTGATACAACATCGAGCGCCGCTTGTTCATTTGGAATATAACGATAGGCAAACCGATAAAATTGAGCTTGATTGGTCGTTATAAATTCAACTAGTTGTTTGTATACTTCCTCATCTTGATGTGGTGCCACGGCCGTCGGCTCCCTTCTAACCCTAATTTGTTCCCATTCATTAGACGCATATAAGTTTAAAAAAGTTTAAAAAATTTTTAAAAAGTGTATATTTTTAATTATTTAGAATGGAAAGGAGTCATAGTAATGACCTGTGCTCTTGGCGAATAGGACTAGCTGTTAATGGAGTAGTATGATTTATCCCATGAATTTGCGTGAATCATATTGTGTCAAAATAAAAGACCACTTCTAATGAGTTGAAGTGGTCTCTTGATCAACTATAAATTCAGGAAAACCCATATAGCCAGGCGCAATGTCATATTTATCAAAAACAATGACAATTTGATTTTGCTCATTTAGATAAAATTTTTGATGATCTGAAATGGATTGGAATTCATTTTCATCATGAAAGAATAATTGATTTTCATGTTTTTCTCGTTGTGCAATTTGTTGTTTGATTTGAGGATTGATAATTTCTTTATAAGTAGGGCCAAAAAAATCTTCGAGTGTGAGCATTTTTCCAGTGGTTAAATCGATATTGTAAAAGTATTCTTCTGTTTGAGCACTCAAAAAACTTTTAAATAAGGTTAATTCAAATGATAACACATCAGCATTTTCTTTTTTTATGTCATAAGTCACCAAAACTTCAAGTGGGATGAACTGATCTTCTTTTGAATGAGAGGCCATAAATGCTTCATAATATTGCTCAGACTCATGTGTCACTTCCTCTATTTTAGAATTGACTTTATGTAAGATATCGTTGTTAATATCTTTTTCGAGTTCAGGAAAAGATGTGTTTGAAAGACCTGGAACCGTTAAGTCGATTTTAAGTAGAGGGGACTCGGTGTGTTCTTCTTTGACGGTATTGACGTAGTTGAGAGAGTCCTTGGCATAAATTTTAATCTCACAAAGTAAACACATGGCGATGAAACTTAGAAATAACCATCGTTTTTTCATGGTAATCATCCTCCTTTAACTTTAATTTGTTCGAATTAAAAGAAAGTATACAAAAGAAAAAAAGATGCATAGACATCTTTTTAGATATATGAAAGTTGATAAACGAGAAATCGTTCCCGATGATTTTTATGATGATTTGGAAGCGGGATGTTATGAATTAAGGAAAAGGCTGTTTTGTGCTCTAAATAGTAAAGATAGTCATCAGATGGATAGTAGAAGATGAGTTCAACACATCGTGGATGCTCTTCAAGGGATATTAAAATTTTTTCGATGACTTTTCGAAGGATTTGAATCGAGAAAGGATTAAAAAAATAAAACTTGTTATCGAGTGGATCGATGTTATATTCTTCTGCATAACAGCATAGAAACTTTATTTTCTCTTCTTTTAATGGGTATTTTTTTTGGTAGTTAAGCTGATTATGAATCGCATCCTGATAATACGTTTCATTCATTTCAATGCCAGTCACATAAGCCTGGAATTGATGATGAATATAAAAATTTAAACGGCCCTTTCCGCAACCAAAATCAACAATGTGATCATTTTTAGTTAATTGATAGTGATTAAATAACGTTTCAAGAACGTCATAAGGGGTTGGTTCGTAGCGATGATATTTAGCAGAGGTATGATATTTGTCTTCTCCACTCGTTTGAATATTTAATAAAGTTTCATATTTTTTTTCGTTCATGGTGATTACCTTTCTATGTGGTCTCTTGCCTTTATTGTAGGACTTTATAGGCAATTTATCAAGGTTGGTTTCAAAAAACGACTTTATTTGCCCACTTAAGCGATTAAAGTGATAGTAACTAAGGGGGGATTGTGTGTTATCCATTTTAATAAAGCCAGCATCAAGTCGTTGTAATTTAAAATGTAAGTATTGTTTTTATGAGGATGAGAGTTTGAATCGGAGCCAATCTGATTATGGGATGATGAAAGTAGAAACTCTAGAAGTAATTATAAAAAAAGCATTAGAGTATGAAGTGGATGTTTGTTCATTTTTATTTCAGGGAGGGGAACCCACGTTAGTAGGACTTCATTTTTATGAGCATGTCATCAAGTTTCAACAACGTTATAATGTGCATCACGTAAAGATTATGAATTCGATTCAAAGTAATGGTTTGCTCCTAGATGAATCATGGGCGCACTTTTTTAAACAGCATGACTTTTTAGTCGGTCTTTCGATTGATGGGATTAAAGTAACGCATGAATGTTATAGAGGGAAGAATTTTGATCAAGTGGTGAAGGCAGCCGAGTTATTAAAGCGATTTGAAGTGCCATTTAATGTATTAACAGTTGTGACGGATGAGGTTTGTGAGCAGATTGCAGCGATTTACACGTTCTATAAACAGCATCATTTTAGATATTTACAATTTATACCGTGTCTAGATTCACTTGATAATCACAATTATCTTAGTGTGGACTCCTATACCACTTTTTTAAAGACGTTATTTCAGTTATGGTTTGACGATGCAACGAAGGGAAATTTAATTTCTATTGGCTATTTTGATGATTTGCTACATCTTTTATGTGCAGAGTTTCCGAAGACGTGTGGAAGACTTGGACGATGTGGAATGCATTATGTTTTGGAGGCAGATGGTAGTGTTTATCCGTGTGATTTTTATATGATGGATGCTTATTATTTGGGAAATTTGCTTCAAGATGATTTTGAAGTGTTAAATGATAAACGACGAGACCTTCAGTTTTTAGAACCGATTTTTTCTAAGACGTGCAAGAAGTGCAAATGGTATCGTTTATGTTATGGGGGATGTCGTCGTGAGCGAGTATCACAATTAGGTGTCAATAAGTATTGTCAGGCCTATCAAGCCTTTTTGGAGGAAGCTTATCCGTTACTTCAGTGGATGGCAAATAGGATTTTAATGACTAACATATAGACAAAACTGAGGTGGGGATTTTAGGGTGATATAATAAGGTTAGCGCATACAAGTGGAGGGGGATTTATGCAAAGACCGAATATTGTGTTTTTATTTTGTGATCAGCAGCGTTTTGATACACTAGGTGTGAATGGGCAACCGCTTGATATGACACCTAATTTGGATGCTTTGGCGTTTGAGGGCGTAAATTTTTTACATGCTTATACACCACAACCTGTTTGTGGACCTGCGCGTTCTTGCTTACAGTCGGGATTGTTTGCAACAGAAACAGGGTGTTTTGTGAATGGAATTTCGTTACCAGAGAGGCAGCCAACGCTAGCCAAGTCACTTCGTGAGGCAGGATATGAAACGGCCTATGTTGGAAAGTGGCATTTGGCAACGGATCGTGAACAGAATTATGAGACGGTTGCCATTCCAAAAGAACGTCGCGGTGGTTATGAGGATTATTGGATGGCATCCGATGTTTTAGAGTTTACGTCGGATGGTTACGGTGGTTTTGTTTTTGATCGAGAGGGGAATAAAGTGGAATTTGAGAAGTACCGTGTCGATGCAATGACAGACTATGTGATAGATTACTTAATGAATCGAAATAAAGAAGTGCCATTTTTCTTATTTGCTTCTTATATTGAACCACATCATCAAAATAATCATCATGCTTTTGAAGGTCCAATAGGGAGTAAAGAGCAATTTGCTAACTTTGTAAAACCGGATGATTTAGCAGAGGGAAGTGGAGATTGGGAAGCTCAGATGCCTGATTATTTAGGCTGTTGTCACTCTCTTGATCAAAATGTCGGACGGATTATATCAGTGTTAAAAGAACAAGGTATTTATGAAAATACACTCATTATTTATACGAGTGATCATGGGTGTCATTTTAAAACGATGAAAAAGTATATTAATCCGTTTGGAGCGGATGACTATAAGCGCTCACCTGATGAGAATTCAATACATATTCCACTTGTGATGAGAGGACCAGGATTTTTAGGTGGGGTTATGGAAGTGAAACTCGTCAGTCTCCTTGATTTACCGAAAACGATATTGAGCCTAGCAAAGGTGGATTCAGACTTTATGCAGGGGCGTGACCTTCAAACTATTTTTACGGATGATGAGTGGGAGAATGAAGTTTATATCCAGATTAGTGAAAGTATGGTCGGACGGGCACTTAGAACGGAGCGTTATAAGTATGTAATTCATGCTCCGCATAAAAAGCCGTTTGAAGATTTTGGAAGTGATTACTATGTTGAGGGATGGCTCTATGATTTAAAGAAGGATCCACTTGAGAAGCATAACTTGATTGATGATTTGGACTATGAAGAAGTTAAAAAAGTGTTGCGTGAGAAGATAATGAAGCATGGGAATCGTGCTCATGAGGTGTTCAATATAGTTGTGAATTAAAAAAAGAGTGTCGCCATTGCAGCGACACTTTTTGGTTATTTAACGATAATGTATTGACCTTTACGTGGTCCACGAGATGGAGTATTAACACGATGACCTAGTGCAATACTTGTTTGGAATTCGTATCCATCAGGGAGATTGAATTCTTTTTTATAGTGTTCGAATTTATCACTGTTATTAATCGCCAGAATTCCATCAACCCAACACGCTGCAAGATTTAAGTCTTCGGCTGCGAGTAGGATGTTTTGTGTACACGTTGCAGCGTCAACAATAGGTGTTTTAGCTGTTTTATTGACGGCAACTAAAATAGCAGCAGGAGCGTAGAAGAAGTGTGCTTTTGTGTCTTGATGAATGGCTTGAATATCTTTGTCAAGTTGTTCAACTTTTTCTTTGTTTAAAATACCAACAAGGTACCAAGGTTGTTCGTTTTCACTACTTGGGGCATATAGGCCAGCTTCTAATAATACTTTAAGTTGGTCTTCAGTTAAAGGTGTGTCTTGGTATTCACGATGGCTACTTGATTTTGAGATTGCTTCTAATGTATTCATCATCAATCAACTCCGTTATCTAAAATTTTCTTTGTTAGTTTTAACAATTAAAAGTTAGCTCATGCATGGAATAATGGGTGGAGTGCGAGTTTTGGTTTCATTGACGCTTGAGGAGAAGATTTAGTATAATAAAAAAATCTGTATGATTTTTTTGTCTATAGAAAGAGGAGTATCATGAAAGTTTTTGGGACGGTAAAGGTGATTCCTAAAAAGAATCCACGAGAGTTATATGAACACCAGTTAGAAGCAATCAGTTGTTTAGATGAGATGGATGAACAATCATCTTTTCGTACGCTCGTAGTCATTCCAACCGGTGGTGGGAAAACGTTGACAGCTAGTTGGTGGTTACTTAAAAAGGCGTTGAATGAGGGAAAGAAAGTGTTATGGATTGCGCATCGTCAAATGTTACTTGAACAGGCATTGATGACGTTTAAACAGAATGCATACGCTACTTGTATGCCAACGCGTTGGAGTTTTGATTATCGAATTGTTTCTGGCATTCATGATAAAGTGAGTCAGATAAAAAAAGAGGATGATTTGTTAATCATTAGTAAGGATAGTTTAGTTAGTCGTCTAAATGGATTAAAACCTTGGTTAAAGGATCAAAAAGAAGTATATGTCGTGATTGATGAGGCGCATCATGCACCTGCGAAGTCGTATCAAACTATTTTAAATTATATAGATTCACAGGTTGAACAGGTCAAATTGCTGGGATTAACGGCGACACCTTTTAGGACGGAAGAAAAAGAGTCCGGTATTTTAGCTCAGATTTTTAGGGATGATATTTGCTATAAAATTGATTTAACAGATTTAATTAAGCGTGGCATTTTAGCAAGGCCTCATTTTGAAGAGTGTACAACGGATTTAACTTTTACAGCAACACCCAAAGAGTTACAAAAAATGAAGATTTCCGATATTATTTCCGGGGAAATCGCCACAAAATTAGTCGGACATAAAGTGCGAAATGCGATGATTGTCAACCATTATAAATTGAATCAAGACCGTTATCAACAGACGATTGTGTTTGCGATTAATCGGATGCATGCTCTTGTTTTGAAAACTTTATTTGAAAAAGCAGAGATTAGATGTGGAATTGTGATTTCTCGTGATTTGATGGAATTAGCACATCAAAATCAAGAAGTTATCACTGCTTATCAACAGGGAAAAATTCAAGTTTTAATTAACGTCAATATTTTAACTGAGGGGATTGATTTACCTTGTACAAAAACGGTCTTTTTAACTAGACCTACGGTTTCGAGTATTTTGATGACGCAAATGATTGGTCGTGCATTAAGAGGAGAGGTCGCTGGAGGCACAAAAGATGCGTATTTAGTTAGTTTTGTAGATGATTGGCAGGATCAAATTGCGTGGATTAATTCAGAAAGTATTTTTTATCAGTCTACAGATGTGATGGATGAGGAGCAGGTTTCAGAGTCTTTAAAAGTAGTGGAGATGATTTCGTTAAAGCAACTTGAGCTATTTGCACAGATGCTTGATGATAGTGTCGATACGAAAGAACTTGAGAAGATTCCATTTATTAAACGAGTCCCACTAGGTCTTTATAATGTGACGCTTGGGAAGAAGAGCCATCCTGTTTTAGTTTACGATAGTACAAAAAGACGCTATGAGCATTTGATTAAGCAATTGCCATCCTTTTTTGAGTATCATCAGATTAACGAAACTAGCTTATCAAGAGAGAAACTGAAAGAGTTAAGTTCGATTTGTTCGAGACGTTGTTTCACAGGTGAAATTGTTCCGGCTTACGATGAACGAGATATTATGGCGATTTTAAAATATTATGCGAAGTATCGAGTGAAACCGCCTTTTTTATCATTTGATGAACTCGATCGTGAGAAAATTGATCTTAAAGCGGTTGCCACCTTTATTATTGAGCAGGATCTGACTCGGTCACAGCAAGTAAGTTATATTGATGAGCTGTGGAATGATGCGACGAAGTTGTATTCTATTTATTTTCATAAGAAGTCCTTTTTTATGAGGCAGTTAAATCTTGAGTTAAGACGCTTGATGAAGGAGGGAATTAGAGGATGATGTATACACCAAAAGAAGTGGCACAGTTTTTAAGGATTTCTGATTTTCCGTATTCAAAAGAACGAAAAATCATCCACATGATTTACTCACAGGAAGCTTCAATTTATGAAAGGTTGGTGGATGTTGAGCTTGAATTATTAGTTGAAGGACGCGAATTAATTAAAAATCAGGAGGAGGCTTTGTGGAGTTTTTTCAAGGTTATCAAGTTGCGGCTTGTGTACAATGAAGAGTGCGAGTTTGTCCGCATTAAGCTTCGAACTGTCTTAAAAGAGTTTGGTTATAAGCGTCGTAGTGACAAGTTGATGAGTGAAATTCAGTTGATATTGGATACTTTAGAATTAGACACATTTTTGAAGGGATATGTGGGGTGTGAGTTAAAGGAAATCGATTTAGATGACTTTGTGATGATTAGGTTGCAAAATAAACATTAAGAGTGGAATAGTTATGATAGAATACAAAAAGATAGGAGTGAACTTGATGTATAAGAATCAAATTAAAAGGTATCAGCCGATAAATGAACAAGAAGTTCAAGATCAAAAGGTGATGCTTGATTATATAGAGGCATTTTCTCACAATCTTTTAACACGTGAAAATGAATTTGCACATTTAACAAGTTCTGGTTTTATTTTAAATGAAACATTGGATAAAGTTTTAATGATTTATCATAATTTATATCAAAGCTGGGCTTGGACAGGTGGCCATGCAGATGGAGAAGCTGACTTATTAAAAGTTGCGATAAAAGAGGCAAAAGAGGAAACTGGCGTGGTGAATATTCGTCCTCTAAGTGAGGAAATAATGGCGCTTGATATTTTGCCAGTTTGGGGACATATGAAAAAAGGTCAATATGTTAGTTCACATTTGCATTTAAATGTTTCTTATTTATTAGTCGCAAGTGAAGCCGATATTTTAAGAATTAAAGAAGATGAAAATAGTAATGTTGGGTGGTTACCGATTGATGAGTTAGCATCGTTTTGTGATGAACCACAGATGTTACCTGTCTATGAAAAACTGGTGAATAAATCAAAAAAAATTACAAAATAATCTACAAAAATGAAGGGGGATTATTTAATTAAGGTTCTTTGTCAAATAGTGTTGCTGATTAATTTGTGACCTATTACAATGAACGACCGAATTGAAATCCTAGTAGCTATGCTGCTAGGATTTTTCTTTTGGGTTTAGTTAGATTTTGAATCATAAGAATTCTTGATTTGAAATGATAGAAGCTGCGATATCCAAACGCGATACGTTTGATGACTTTAATTTTATTATTGATTCCTTCAATAGGACCATTAGTATAGGGAGTAGTCAGAGTATTGTAGATATAAGAAGTATAGGTTTTAAAGGTTTGAAAAGATGTTTGAAGTTCGGGTGAAATCATTGGATGTTCTGTTTCAAGTAAGTGATTAAATCGATTCACATTTTTCGATTGAATGGCGAATAGTAAATCTTGATAAAGCTCATAAGTTGCTTTTAATTCAGGTGATAAATCGAGAAGGAAGTTTAAGATATCTATTTCACGCATCGGTTGCTTAAAACAATAAACAGATCGATAAGTTGTGGTATCGAGTAGGGTATGTGATTTTAAAAATAGTCGCCAGTAACGTTTGAATTTACGACCATGTTTTTTGAATTTTTTCATTAATCGAATACGTGTTTTATTGAGTGCACGGGAGATATGTTGAACGAGGTGAAACTTATCAAGGACAATTTTGGCATGAGGAAAAAGCTCCTTAATCAAACTGATATAAGGGGCGTACATATCAGTGACAATATGTTTCACACGCGCACGAGCTTCTTTTGTGTATCGCTTGAAATAAGTCTGAAGAGAGGTTAAGCGTCGATCTTCAATGATATCAATCATCTGCTTGGTATCTGCATCACAAAAGATAAAAGACATATGACCCTCAGCCGATTTTACCGATTTAAATTCATCAAAACAAAGATTTTCAGGTAGATCATTAAAGTTCAAAGTTTGAGATTCATAAAAGCTATGAATGATCCGATTAACGGTTGAATGAGAAACTTGATGGCGACGGGCAATATCGCACT
>OLNJ01000032.1_pt1 | contig 128974 bp, 123 predicted proteins | sample 1672191 | NCBI WGS metagenome assembly OLNJ01 (sample SAMEA3136657, study PRJEB25190) | human gut metagenome | biome: human gut; feature: human-associated habitat; material: faeces | place: Austria | collected 2013
TGCATGTGTTAAGCACGCCGCCAGCGTTCATCCTGAGCCAGGATCAAACTCTCGTATAAAGAACTTTGGTCTGGTCTTTCACAGACCTTAGTTCGTATACGCTTCTCGATGACTTAGCAAACAGCTTTGCTGTGAGCTTAGTATCGCAGAAGCGTCATTAAGTTCAAGTTCGTTCCAGGTCAAGAAAACTACTAGCTTTCTTATCCCTTTTACTGTTTTTAGGTTGACATTTAAATGTCTGTTCTGAATAATTCTCTTCGATAGAATTTTCAGGGATGTTGTCTATTGTTCAATTATCAAGGTTCTTTGTTTTTGTCCGTCTCATGCGACAGCCATATTAGAATATCACATCTTCGTTGGCTTGTCAACAACTTTTTTTAAATTTGTTTTTTCAAGTTGTTTGCTCACAACTATGTTTTCTTGTTTTGCTCTCGTCGTTATCGGTTCCCCTCACGCGACAGCCTAGTTAGGATAGCATATAATGTCGTGAATTGTCAATATTGTTTTTGTTTTTTCTTTAATTTAAACAATTTGTTCAATTTTGCCACTACATAACACCTTTTTTTCAACACATTGTCCATATATATATTCAAGCATAGTAAAAGCGGATATCAACTCTTTTATTGATATCCGCCCCTACTTTCCTGGTTCTGTCATCTTTTTACCTCTTTTTCTTAAATTATTGATTTAAAGCTTACTTTTTTGGTGGTCTGTACCTTCCTTTCATAAACTTTTAACCATCCGGTATAATACAGATTATATATTTCTTCCGGAAGCTTTACATAACATCTAACATGTGATGTATGATAATCCAAATAACTCTGAACGTTTACAACTCGCGTTTGTCTTACGATTCACTCTTGTTATTTGTTGATATTATAATACCATCAAAAGCATTATTTGTCAATAATTTTTCTATTTTTTTCTTATTAAAAGTTTTTTCATTTTAGACAGAACTATTGTCAGTTTATTCTACAGCAAATTCATCGCTTGCACGACGCTTTTTACTCCAACCAATTCTATTCCTTCCGCATGGCCAATATTTTTTACACAGACTTCAGGTAGCACACATGTTTTAAACCCTAGCTTTCTCGCTTCTGCTACTCTTTGTTCCGGCATAGTCACTGCACGCACTTCTCCGCTAAGTCCCACTTCTCCAAACACGATCATATCTTCCGCTATTGGTTTGTTTTTATAACTGGAAGCAACTGCCATCACAACGCCCAGATCAATCGCCGGCTCATTCATCCGAATGCCACCGGCAATATTTACATAAGCATCATAATTAGAAAGAGGAAGCCCCACTCTTTTTTCCAACACTGCCATTAGAAGATTCACTCGATTATAATCAATTCCCGCCGCGGTTCTTCTAGGCATTCCAAAATTGCTGCGGCACACAAGAGCCTGAACTTCCATCAACATCGGTCTTGTTCCTTCCATTGCACAAGCCACAATTGATCCGGAAGCATTTTCCGGTTTTCCGCTGAGCATAAATTCAGAAGGATTTTCCACTTCCACCAACCCTTCTTTTCTCATTTCAAAAACTCCGATTTCGTTCGTAGATCCAAAACGATTTTTCACGCTTCGCAAGATACGATAAGATGCATGTCTGTCCCCTTCAAAATATAACACCGTATCCACCATATGTTCTAACACTCTCGGTCCCGCTACTGTTCCTTCTTTTGTCACATGCCCTACAATAAATACAGCAATATTCATTCCTTTCGCTAACTGCATGAATACGTTTGTTGACTCCCGTACTTGTGACACGCTTCCCGGTGCAGAACTGACATCCTCACTATACATTGTTTGAATCGAATCTATTACAACCATATCTGGCTTCTGTTTCTCAATCGCCGTTCTTATGCTCTCCAGATTTGTTTCGCACAACAGGTAAAGATTACCGGAAAATTCTCCCATACGGTTTGCCCGCAATTTTATTTGTTTCAAAGATTCTTCTCCGGAAATATATAAAACTTTCTTATTAATAGAAGATAACTTCTGACAAACTTGCAGCAGAAGCGTAGATTTTCCGATTCCCGGATCACCGCCAACCAATACTAGCGAGCCTTCTACAATCCCGCCGCCAAGAACTCGATCCAATTCTTGTATCTGCGTCTTAATTCTTTCATCCTCATCCGTAGATACATCCGCCAACGGTACAATATTAATATCCGTTTCTTTCCCAGACCGGACAACGCCGCTTTTCCCACCAGACGAAACTGTAATTTTTTCTTCCACAAATGTATTCCATTCTTTACACATCGGACACTGGCCTAGCCATTTACTCTCTTCATGTCCGCAATTTTGACAGAAAAATACACTTTTCTTTGCTTTTGCCATGTACTCTCTCCTTCTATCTTATTACTAAAAAGCCGTCCATCAGACTATTCTATCACTCATTCAGTAACAAAAAGGGCTGCTAATCAGCAACCCTTCCGCTTTACATTTTCTATTTTCTCACTACTCTGACTGCGACTGGATGCTCTGCGTCAAGTTCTGCACTAACGCTTAACTTTCCACTCAAGTTTGTCTTCATCTCGCCTACATTTACATCATCCATATACACAACATATTCATTGTCTGCTTCCAGTTCCAATGTAAATTGTGCGTCTGTTGTCCCAGATACGCGAAACACAACTTCTGATTCTGATGATTTGAAATTTTCAACTGCTGTTCCCGGTACCGATTCATATACAAACATTCCGTTCTTTTCAAGCTTTGTAATCTCTGCAAATGTCTTGACTTTATATAAATCTCCCTGAAATTCAAATCCATCTAACTTTGTCTTGCTATCCAAAGTGTAGTCTCCGAAGCTGAGTGTTCCATCCGCTTCCGCTCTCAACAGTTCTTTTACAGCTGCCATTGCTATGTCCTCCTAAGTGTTCTTCTTTTGCTTTCTATTATATATCAATTCCATCTTGTTTTGTAGCCTTTGGCATAAATTTTATTTCTTTTTTAGACATGCCTGCAACAACTTCCGAATCTCGTTTCACTTCACCGCTAAGCATCGCCTCTGCCAAACGATCTTCCAGTTGATTTTGCAATGCTCTTCTAAGCGGGCGCGCTCCATACTTCTGATCCGTACCCGTCTCGACAATATGTTTTTTTACCGAATCGCGAATAGTAAGTTTAATATTAAGCTGTTCTTTCGCCCTTTTTATCAGCTCATTACACATCAAGCTTACAATCTTCTTCATTTCTTGTTTTCCAAGCGGATGGAAAACAAGAATCTCATCAATACGATTCAGAAATTCCGGACGGAACAAAAGCTTAATTTCCTTCATCACATTACTCTTCATTTGTTTATAATCATCGGCAAGATCCTCTTTGGCATTGAATCCAAGTTTTTTCGGATCAACGATTGCTTTCGCTCCCGCATTAGACGTCATAATGATCACCGTATTTCGGAAATCTACTTTTCGCCCCTGTGAATCTGTAATATGTCCGTCATCCAATACTTGAAGCAATATATTAAACACATCCGGATGCGCTTTTTCAATCTCGTCAAAAAGCACTACAGAATAAGGATGGCGACGCACCTGCTCACTCAGCTGTCCTCCATCATCATGTCCTACGTATCCCGGAGGAGATCCGATCATCTTTGCCACACTGTGCTTTTCCATATATTCAGACATATCCACACGAATCATTGCTTCTTCATTTCCAAAAAGAGCTTCTGCCAACGCTTTCGACAGCTCCGTCTTACCTACACCTGTAGGACCGAGGAATAAGAATGAGCCGATTGGCCGTTTCGGATCTTTTAATCCCACACGCCCTCTGCGAACCGCTTTCGCCACTGCACTAACAGCTTCATCCTGTCCGATCACACGTTTATGAAGCGTCTGTTCCAGCTTCTGAAGCCTTGCACTTTCAGATTCCTTCAAACGTTGAACCGGAACTTTTGTCCACTCTGCAACAACGAGCGCCATATCATCCTCTGTTACAACCACCTCTTTTTCAGACATTCTCTTCTGAAATCTGCTTCTTGTCTGGTCAAGTTTCTTTTTCGCATCTTCTCTTTCTTTATTTAAAACAGTTGCTTCATTCATATCACCCGACCGAATCGCATCTTCCAGATCAACGCGCAGTTTTTCTATCAATTCTTCTAACTGATAAATGCTCTCCGGAGCCTTAAAACCTCTGAGACTTACTTTGGAACAAGCCTCATCTACAACATCAATCGCTTTATCCGGCAAGAACCGATCACTAATATAACGACTTGACAAACGAACCGCTGCCTTTAGAGCGTCCGCTTCGATTTCCGCATGATGGTGCTCTTCGTATTTCGCTTTTAACCCTTCCAATATCTCCAAACACTGTTCTTCACTTGGTTCCTCTACTGTTACCGGCTGAAATCTCCGTTCCAAAGCCGCATCTTTTTCAATATACTTACGATATTCCGCGATTGTTGTAGCGCCAATAAGCTGAACTTCTCCTCTGGCAAGAGATGGTTTCAAAATATTGGACGCATCAATTGCCCCTTCTGCTCCTCCCGCTCCGATAATCGTATGAACCTCATCTAAAAACAAAATAATATTTCCTGCATTTTTCACTTCCTGTATCAGACGCTTCATGCGTTCTTCAAACTCTCCGCGGTATTTTGATCCAGCAACCATTCCCGACAGATCCATCGTCAATATTCTTTTTTCTTTCATGCTATCCGGAACAACTCCTGCTGCAATCTGCTGCGCCAGTCCTTCAATAACTGCTGTTTTTCCAACTCCCGGTTCTCCCACAAGACACGGATTATTCTTTGTGCGCCTGCTCAAAATCTGCATCAACCGACTGATTTCTGACTTCCGTCCAATCACAGGGTCAAGCTTTCCCTCTGCCGCTTTCTGTGTAAGATCTACTCCATACTGTTCCAAAACATCCGTCTTTTTCTTATTAGATCCAGCAGAAATTTCCTCTTGATACTCCTTCGGTTCTATCCCAAGTACAGCCAATATATCCCGCAAAATTTTCTGCGGATTTATGTTCAAGGTGAGTAAGATCCGCATAGCTACACAATCTACGTCCCCAAGAAGTGCAAGCAACAAATGTTCCGTTCCAATCTCCGCTTCTCGAAATCGAAGAGCTTCCACCTTCCCCTCTTCCAGAATATACTCCAATCGCGGACTATATTCCGAACGACTTTCAACTCCAAGCATACTCGTTGGTGAAATCAATTCTTCGATCACCTTTTCGATATTCTCTTCTTGGACACCATTATTCGCAAGCACTTGCCCTGCCACACCACTATATACTTTTCGCAGTCCCAACAAAAGATGTTCTGTCCCAACATATGGATGTTCTAACTCTTTCGCGATCGTTCCTGCAATCTTCAAAGCTTCTTTTGCCTGTTCTGTATAATTCATTTACCGTCTAACCCTTTCTGTATTCATCAAATATCTCGTCTACTAAAGCATGCACCTCTTCTCTGGAAATATTCTTGCAGCACCCCTTGGCAAGTAATATTTTAAGCTGTTCCTCCATCTCAAGGAGCGCTCTTGCCTTATTCGCATCCAACGCGATCACTGCGCCTCTTCTCTTATCCAATTGAATAAAACCTTCCTGCTTCAAAATAGAATATGCTTTATTCACCGTATGCATGTTAATGCCAATGGTTTCCGCAAGGCGTCTTACCGATGGCAATGTATCACCTTCTCTGATTGCATTCATAGCAATTCCTACAATGATCTGATTCTGCAATTGTACATAAAGCGCTTCATCACTGTTAAAATCAACTTCTATTAACAAGCCCATCACCTTTTCTTCTGTATTTTGTTATATATAGAATATAACATAATTAAAAGAGGCTTACAACAAAAATGTGTAAGCCCCTTTCACAACTTTGAAGGAATTAAGTTTAGAAGTTTTCCTAATTATTATGCAAGTGTTCTGATATCTACATACTCGTAGCAGTCAAAGCTGTCTGCAACGTTCTTGCATGTAAGTTTTCCATCATATGTATTAACTGCAGAGTAGATAACTTCGTTATCTTTACATGCCTGCTCTAATCCCTTATTTGCAATCTGTAAACCATAGCTTAATGTAGCATTTGTCAGAGCGATTGTAGATGTTCTTGGAACTGCTCCCGGCATATTTCCTACACAGTAGTGTACAACTCCGTCAACCTCAAAGATCGGATCATCGTGATATGTAACTCTTGTTGTCTCACCACATCCACCTTGGTCAACTGCAACGTCTACGAATACAGCGCCTGGTTTCATCTCTTTGAGATATTTTTTCTTAAACAGCTTCGGAGCCGCTTTTCCCGGAATCAGTACAGAACCGATTACAAGATCAGCTTCTTTAACAGCTTTCTCAATATTAGCATCTGTAGAAACTAATGTCTGAACACGTGCTCCAAACAGATCGTCTAAGTATGCCAGTCTTGGAAGACTGATATCCATAATTGTTACATTAGCGCCCATACCTACCGCAATCTTACATGCGTTTGTTCCAACGTTACCACCGCCAAGGATTACGATATTAGCCTTTGGAGTTCCCGGTACACCTGCCAGGAGAACACCTTCTCCGCCAAATGTCTTTTCAAGGTATTTCGCACCTTCCTGAATAGAAAGACGTCCTGCAATCTGGCTCATTGGAGCAAGAAGTGGAAGTCCGCCCTGTCTTGGATCAAACAATGTCTCATAAGCAACACCTTTTACTTTACCTTCTAACAAAGCATCTGTCTGTGGTTTGTCTGCTGCAAGGTGAAGATATGTATAAAGAATCAATCCTTCATGGAATAATGGATATTCTTCTGGCAATGGTTCTTTTACTTTGATCATCATTTCAACAGTATCCCATACTTCTTTAGCAGAATCGATCATCTTAGCTCCTGCTTCTTCGTACTCCGGATCCATAAATCCTGAACCTACTCCGGCACCTTTCTCGATATAAACCTCATGTCCAGCACCTACATATGCCTTTACATTATCAGGTGTCATACCCACACGGAACTCGTTGTTCTTAATCTCTTTTACACATCCTACTTTCACTTTGTATTACCTCCCGATTTTGAATAAAATTTTTATGTCCGTCGCAACGCACGCGATTGGGACTTTAAATGAATAATATTCTTCATCATTTTTATTTGTTGAAAAATATTGTTCATTTGTCTCTAAAATTATAGTAACACACCCGTTTATATTATTCAATAAAAGTTATTTTTTTCACGAAAACTTTTATTTTTGTTAAATTTATGCCATTTGTATCTGCAATTTATCTTGCAAATTTTACATTTTCATGGTTAAATTTAATTAGTTTATAACGATTTAAAAATCTATTATTTATTGTCGAGGTATCTGCTTATGAAAGAATTAAGAGAAGCAATCCATAATGCAAGCTTGACAAAGACGCAACAGATGATTGCAGAGTATATACTGGACAATTCAGCTGACGCATGTTTTATGACTTCTACCGAAATTGCTTCCAAACTTGGCGTCAGTGAATCTTCTGTAATCCGTTTCAGCCGTTCTTTGGGCTTCAATGGATTCATGGATTTTCAAAAATCTTTGAGAAAAGATTATCAGGACAAAGTGCTAAGTATATCAAGTACGATCACCGTACCTGCCCAACGCGTTGTGAAACGTGCTAAATTTGACAACAATTCCGATTACATCAAGCGGCATTTAAAGAATGCAGCAAAAAATCTGGAATCGGTCTTTGCCAGCAATACCCCTGCATTGTTCGAAGAAGCTGCAGATATAATCATTTCAAGCAAACACAAATATGTGGCGGCTTCCAGAGGAAATACCTGTCTGGCAGACTACTTCTTATTATACCTAAAACATATGCTGATCAATGTGGAGACTACAAATTCAAGTTCTATCACACCAATTGACCATATGCATAACATTACTAAGGACGATTGTCTGATCGTTTTCAGTTTTCCGCGGTACTCTTCTCTTGATAAAGTCACTGTAGAACTTGCAAAAGAAAGTGGCGCATCGATCATCCTGATCACTGACAAACCAAGCGCTCTTTTAGCCCCCTATGCTACAGTACTTTTTACTGTACCGGTAGACAGCAATGCGTTTTTCAACTCATTGATCGCCCCACAGTTTGTGGCTGAAGCGCTACTTGAAACAATCAGCCATAAAGTAAAAGGATTAGAAAAGAAACTGAAGAAACTGGATCGCTATCTTGGTAAATTAGGCAATTATTAGAATTCTCACAAAGGCAACGTTATAAAAACACCGTAGGCTGTACTTATTTCTAGTACAGCCTACTTTTTAACCTTGCTCTTTATCTTTATGTAATATAATTTCTACGCCTCATCAATTGCTTTTCCGATATCGTGACGCATATATTTATTATCAAACTGCACCCACTCAGTTGCCGCATAGGCATTTGCGCGAGCTTCTTTTAAATCTTTTCCCTTGGCTGTAATTCCAAGAACACGGCCTCCGTTCGTAAGAATCTTTCCATTTTCTTCACGGGTTCCCGCATGGAAGCAATAATATCCTTCCTCTTTTTCAAACGCTTCCAATCCGGTAATCTCTAATCCTTTTTCATATTTCACAGGATAACCTTCGCTGGCGAGCACTACGCAGACTGCCGCATTGTCCTCAAATTGCAGATCGATCTGATCCAAGGTTCCGTCAATACAAGCCTCCACCACTTCTATGATATCGTTTTTCATTCTCGGAAGGACAACCTGAGCTTCTGGATCTCCGAACCTTGCATTGTACTCCAGCACCTTCGGTCCATCTTCTGTCAGCATCAGCCCAAAGAAGATAACCCCCTTAAATGGTCTTCCCTCAGCTTTCATTGCATCAACTGTCGCCTGATAAATATACTTCTCACAGAATTCTTCTACTTCTTTCGTGTAGAACGGACTTGGGGAAAATGTTCCCATTCCTCCTGTATTTAAGCCTGTATCGCCATCTCCTGCACGCTTATGATCCTGCGCGGATGTCATAGTTTTGATCGTATTCCCGTCAACAAATGAAAGCACGGACACTTCGCGGCCTGTCATAAATTTTTCAATAACCATTTCATTTCCCGCAGTTCCAAACTTTTTATCCAGCATGATTTCTTTCACGCCTTCTTTTGCCTCTTCCAGATTCTGACAGATCAGTACACCTTTCCCAAGCGCCAGTCCATCTGCCTTTAACACAATTGGGAATTTTGCAGTTTCCAGATAAGCAAGCGCTTTATCAGAATCGGTAAAATTCTCATACGCCGCTGTCGGAATGTGATATTTCTTCATAAGATCCTTTGAAAATGCTTTAGATCCCTCTAAAATCGCAGCATTTTTCTTCGGTCCAAACGCTCGGATACCTGCCGCTTCCAATTCATCCACAAGCCCACCTACAAGTGGATCATCCATTCCTACAATCACCAGATCTACTTCTTTTTCTTTTGCAAATGCTACAATTTTATCAAATTCCATCGCTCCGATCGGCGCACACTCTGCCAACTGAGCAATTCCTGCATTTCCCGGAGTACAATAAATTTTATCTACTTTCTCACTTTTTGCCACACAATATGCAATTGCATGCTCTCTTCCGCCGCTTCCTACAATCAATACATTCATTTCATTTCCTCCTATCCGAAAACAACACAAGCATAAGAGTATACATTTTTGCATACCCTTATGCTTTTCTCTATTCCTTAATAACAGTAAGCCCTTCTACAACTGACACTTTTCCATTCGCAATCAGGTCAATCGCTTTTGGCAGAATCTTCCACTCCGCCTGTTCCATCACGCGTCTTTGAAGCACCTCCGGAGTATCTCCTGGTTCTACTTCTACCGCTTTCTGCAAAATAATCGGTCCAGTATCGGTTCCTTCATCCACAAAATGCACAGTAGCTCCTACAACCTTCACTCCGCGGGCAAGAGCCGCTTCATGCACTTTCAGTCCATAAAATCCCGTTCCACAAAAAGACGGAATGAGCGAAGGGTGAATATTGACGATCCGGTTTCTGTACGTTTCAATCATAGCTGGCGGAATCACAACAAGAAATCCAGCCAATACAATTAAATCCGGATGAAGTTCATTCACCTTTTCTAGAAACTGTTCATTAAATTCCTCTCTGGATGCAAATTGCTTTGGAGAAATGCAAAGACTCGGAATTCCATGTTTCTTTGCACGTTCCAGCGCATAAGCATTTTGGTTGTTACTGATTACACCTGCAATCTTCGTATTGGTAATCTGACCGGACTCCACTGCATCAATGATCGCCTGCAGATTCGTTCCGCCACCGGATACAAGTACTACCACATTTAACATAAGGTAACTCCTTTTTCTCCTGCTTCAATGTGACCGACAATATATGGTTTATCGCCAGCTGCTTCAATAGCTTTCATGGTCTTTTCCACGTCTTCCTTATTCACTGCTACGATCATGCCAAGTCCCATGTTGTATGTATTGTACATCATCTGCTCTGTAATATCTCCTTTTTCTGCAAGGAGCTTAAAGATCGGTGGAATCGGATAGCTGTCTTTTTCAACTACTGCATGCGTTCCATCAACCAACATTCTCGGAATATTTTCATAAAAGCCACCGCCTGTGATATGGCTGCACGCTTTTACAACCACACCGGACTCCTTAATACTCTTCAATGCCTTCACATAGATTCTCGTTGGTGCAAGAAGCGCTTCTCCAAGCGTCATACCGAGTTCATCATAATAAGTATCCAGTGACTCTTTTGTCATTTCAAACACTTTTCTCACAAGGGAAAATCCATTACTATGCACACCGGAAGATGCCATTCCGATCAACACATCACCGGCTTTCAGATTCTCACCTGTAATCATATCTTTCTTATCACATACGCCAACTGCAAATCCGGCCAGATCATAATCTTCCTCCGGCATAAGTCCCGGATGCTCTGCTGTCTCACCACCGATCAGCGCTGCCTCTGACTGAAGACATCCTTCCGCAACACCACTTACAATTGATGCGATTTTCTCCGGATAGTTCTTACCGCATGCAATATAGTCAAGGAAAAATAACGGTTCGCCACCGGCACATGCAATATCATTGACACACATAGCTACTGCATCAATACCAATCGTGTCATGCTTATCCATGATCATTGCCAATTTCACCTTTGTTCCACATCCGTCTGTTCCTGACAAAAGTACCGGCTCTTCCATCTCTTTGATCTTAGCAAGAGAAAATGCTCCCGAAAATCCACCAAGTCCGCCAAGAACCTCCGGACGCATCGTTTTCTTTACATGCTCTTTCATAAGCTCCACTGATCTGTAACCTGCTTCAATATCAACGCCCGCTTTTTTATAATCCATAACCCGTCTCCTTTATATGATTTTTCTATTTGTTATTCAGATATGCCTCGTAACCAATCTCGTCAAGTTTCGCTGCTTTTGCCTTAACCTGCTCTTTCATTTCAGATGTATAAGCTTTCAATCTGTCAAGCAACGCATCATCAGAAGCTGCAAGAATCTTTGCTGCAAGGATTGCCGCATTTTTAGCACCATCAATTGCAACTGTTGCAACCGGAACTCCCGGCGGCATCTGCATAATTGAAAATACTGCGTCCATACCGTCTAAGTTTTTACCGGAAAGAGGAACTCCAATCACCGGAAGAGTAGATAATGCTGCACACATACCCGGAAGCGCTGCTGCCATTCCTGCACCTGCGATCATAACTTTCATTCCCCGTCCCTCTGCACTGCGTGTCCATTCAATCAGTTCGTCCGGCTCACGATGTGCAGAAATGATCGTCATTTCATAGTCTACTCCTAATTCCTCCAACATTGCGGCCGCTTTACTCATCACTTTCAGATCTGAGTCACTGCCCATAACAATTCCTACTCTTGGCATAATCTTCATCCTTTCTTCATTCATAAGCTATTCGTATAAATGTTACCTTATTTATAAGTATTTTTCAATGGTTCATTTAAAATTTCTGTGCCTGAAAGTACAAATTCTCCATTTTCAATGAGTAAAATCTCTTTTCCATCCTTCGTAATCACTGTAATACTCTTTAATTCTTCATAAGGAATGGTGATATCTGTATGACAATGATAATACGCTTTGGACACATCCTCTTTTCGAAGAATGGAAACAGAATTGTCTCTTGCAATAATTTCTTTTCCATTGGGGTTATAAACTTGGATATCCTCACTCCAACTATAACACGTATCTCCCACCGCAAAATGAGGTCCCATCTTCTCTGCAATGAGAATCGGCATCTTGTCTTCAATGCCATATTTCTTTGCTGCCACATAGGCTGTCGTATTGGTTCCGATGGCAAATTCGCCAAGCGGGAGCGTCGCATGTCTGTGCAATACATGCTCTTGTATATACTCTTTATTTTCTAACTCTCTCTCAAAATTCTTGCAATTATAATCTGCGATCATTCCATTTGCAAAAGTAATCTCAAGATCTTGATATTGAAGTTCGTTCAGATAAACTTTGCTCACATGGAGCACTCCGTTTGTTCCTTCTAAGACAGGTGATGTAAACACCTCTCCTACCGGAATATTTACATCTGCCACACAGTTTTCAAAAATGGTCTCTTTCTCTCGGTCTTTTAACGGATGAAGCTGTACGGTCAAATCCGTATGATTTCCATTTCCACCCTGAATCCGCACGCAAGTCCCCTGATCCAGTGCATCGATCAATGTTTGCTGTACTTTTTCATATGCTTTTGCATCCAGTGTGTTAATTCGGATAATCTCATCAAAGATTTCTTCGTACTTATCGCCAATCTCCGGTACCGGATATGCAATGATGGTAAAGCTTCTCTCGTCGCCCGGAATATAATTGTTCACCATCTGGCTCTGACGGCTGTCAAATGACACTGATAACTCACGCTGTTTTTCACTTAGCGTAAGCACTTCTTCTTTTACTTCCGGCACAAACGGTTCTTCCCCAAACATCTCAATACAAGCCGGTCCCGCAAATACACTCGCCAGATCTTTGCAGCGCTCATAGGTCGTCTGCATAACTTCCAGTTTTCTCTCAACAAATTTCTTATCTAAAAATAGTGCTTGATCATCTCTGTGATCGTATTCGTATTGTTTATTGGCAATCGCCCCATAATATCCGATCTTCAAATGTTGTCTCTTAGTAAGCATACTGACACCGGAACGATAAATAACCGGAGACAGCCCTATCTTTTCAAAATTTTCAATAGCTTTTTTGATTACACGCTCAAAACCGAGTACATAACGGATATTTACGCTTTTCTTTTTCGTAAGATCTTTCCCTGTATTTACGAAGCCAATTCGATAACCTTCTGTATAGACATCTGCCATCTTCGCAATCACAGACTCGTCCAGTTCCAGTAAATGTCTGGCTGTGCGGATCTCACTGGCACTGATATATTCTCCAAAAGAATAGAGATAGCGAAGATCGGTAAGATCACTGTTCCTGATAATGTCCGTCGCAAAAGATCTACTTGCATCCACCTGATCTAAGATTCTGTCTGCCACAAATACGTCGCAATAATCGCTTGCGTACCAATAAATAGTATCCTTAATATTTTTAATAGAAGGTTCTCCTTCAAACTGATTATACACCTCAATAAACAGCTCAAATAAAATATCCAGATACTCCACGTTCTGCTCATACACATAAGAAATCGCTCCGCGGATCTCTGCATACAAGGCACTCAACACAGATCCGTACTCCGCACCTAATTTTTCTACTGCATAAGCCGGATTTCCATAGCTTATGTTATATGCATCCGCAAGGATATCTTCATAAAGCTTTGTATTCCATGCTTTCAATTCTTCCATGGAATATTTCTCAAAACTTCCATCCTTCAATTTTCGGTTCGTTTCATCAATGAGCAAAATAAACTTTCCCACCGTTCTGAAATAATCCCGAAATTTCTCTTCTACTGTCTCTTCATCCATCATCTCCCGAATACGGGAAATTGCCAACTCATATCTTAACTTCGTCATTTAAAAAAGCCCCCTGATAAATATTGCACACATGCCGAGAATCAACAGCCCGCAGCAAATCGTTCCCACCTTACATGTTATGTAATTCTTATCTCTCTCTTTGAACCCGCGTATCCCTGACGCCAGCCCACGTCCTGCCATAACAAGCACAAAAAGGCCTGCAAATCCAACCAGTATGCCGACCTTCCCTTTGGCAGCAAAAGAAACTGATACCATAAGAAGTAACACAAATGCAGCCAGCACAAAATACATACAGGACTTGATTCCTTGTCTTGCATGACGCTTGGGCGCTTGACCGTACTTTGTACGTATCATCTTTTTCCGTCGCTTCTCTCTGGCTTTTGCCAGTTCTTTTGCTCTATCTTCTTCTGTAGTTCTTCGTCTTCTTTTTATGATCATGTTGTCTCCTTATTCTCGCACCTATCACAAATATAATATAGCCGACCACTCCTCCAAGGGTATTTAACAAAAGATCATCCACATCAAAACTCCCCACTTTGGTAAGTAGTTGGAATGTCTCTACACAAAGGCTCAATCCAAAGCTATAAAATAATGTAGAAAAGAAGCTTCTGTATTTGCTCGCCATGGGCATAAAGAATCCAAACGGGACAAAGATTACTACATTCCCGAATAAATTTGTAAACATGGCAAAAAAGCCTACTTGATCTCTATAATTCCAGAACCTTTTAATTTCCTTAAAAAGCTCCAGATTATAGCGATAAGTATCCATCTGCCCAGTCCGCCCATACAAATCAGAAAACAATAAAAAATAGATAATAAACCCGATATATAATACAAACAATATCTTTCCAAGAATACGAACTCTTTTTCTTCTCTTAGAATTCAAAAAATTAGCACTCCTTTATTGTCTCACTAAAATGTAAGTCCTTTTTTATCTTTCAAGAGGCGCGCACCGCTTATAATAGCGAGCACTCCGGCTGCAACTCCCACCACTGCAACCACAACTCCGATCACAATGTTGGAAACACCTGCAAAATTCATAGCTTTATAAGCTTTCTCGTTCATATTTTTTCCTCCCGCTCTACTTTGCACCGTACTGTTTATAATATGCGTCAATCGCTGCTTTTAATGTATCATCGATCACAACTTTTCCCTGACACTCTCTATTATAAAGATGTTCTACCACTTCAGCCATATCTACAATCGCCGCTGTATCAAAACCATATAACTCCTTCACTTCGTCAAGAGCACATTTTTCTCCGCCTTTTCCAACTTCCATACGATTTAAAGACACCATAAGTCCTACAATTTCAACATCAGCAGCACCTTTTACTTTCGGAACGGTCTCCTCCATAGATTTACCGGAAGTGGTAACGTCTTCAATCATAATAACTCTGTCTCCGTCTTTCAATGAGCTTCCGAGGAAACTTCCCTTATCTGCACCGTGGTCTTTCTCTTCCTTACGGTCACAGCAATATCTTACTTCTTTTCCATATAACTCATTGTAAGCAATTGCTGTTACAACTGCCAATGGAATTCCCTTATATGCAGGTCCAAAAAGCACGTCAAAATCATCCCCGTATGTATTGTGAATAGCTTTCGCATAATACTCTCCCAGTCTCTTAAGCTGTGAACCAGTCACATAAGCGCCTGCATTCATAAAGAATGGAGATTTTCTTCCGCTCTTTAATGTAAATTCGCCAAATTTGAGTACATCACTCTCTACCATAAATTCAATAAATTCCTGTTTGTATGCTTCCATATCTTCTAAAACCTCCTAATATTCACATGCCTGTCCGGCTTTTATTTTTTATTCAGAAAAGATCTGTTAAATCTTTTCAATTTTATCATACATCCCCTGTTATTTCAATCAAGGAGCGTTCGATTCTTTCGGAGCAAGCAACAATTCTTATTCATGTATCTCAAGCGGCAAGCCGTCCGGATCGTGGAAAAAGGTCATCCGATTGCCTGTAAATGTATCGAATCGGACAGGTTCACACGGAATATCCATTGCCTCTAACTTCTCTACCACCGCAGGTACATTCTCAACTTGAAACGCCAGATGCCTTAGTCCATAAGCTTCCGGACTAAGACGCTGCGGATGGTTCTTCATAATAAATAATTCTAATTCTGTTGTCTCATTGATACGTAGATCGATCTTCCAATCATCACGTTCCGGTCGATAATTTTCACGGATTACCGGAAAGCCAAGCTTCGTAACATAAAAGTCTTTGGCAGCGTCATAATCAGAGCAAATGATCGCTATATGGTGAATGGCGTTAAAATTCATTGTTTTAGTCTCCTTATCATACATTTATTTTTTCTTAAGGCATTACTCTTCTGTATTATTTCTCTTCTACTCATACGATTAATACCATCTCAAAATTAGTGAGAAAAACTCCCTTTCTTTCTACCTGCTGTTCTTTCACAACCCTATATCCTCTTTTTTCAAAAAAAGTTTTAGCTGTAATTGAAGCATGGATTATAACGCTTCCAGAAACAGCCTGTTCCAATCGGTTACAAATCATAGTCCCAATTCCTTTTCCCTGATAATCCTCATGAACAAACAGACGATCAAGATATCCTGACTTATCAATATCTCCAAAGCCTACAATCATTTCATTTTCAACCGCGACAAGACTATAATGCTCTCGGAGAGACTGATCCCACTTATTCAAATCCGCTCGCCCTGTTGCCCACGCATCCAACTGTTCTTTTGTATAGTCTTTTGCATTTACTGTATGAACTGTATTGTCAAAAAGCTTTATTATTTCCTCACAATCTGATGATTGATATTCTCTAATAAACATTTTGTAAATTCTCTTTCTATTCACTCGGTTACAACACCTTATTTTTAAGCAAACGAAGCGTAAATGACATAAATTTCCTCTAACAAAGCAATTCCAAGGACTCCATCTGTCATTAGATTATATTGTACATCTGTCAAAAAACTTTTTGAATGTATCAAGAAAGAAGATTTCTATTTTATTTTCAAAATCGTCCGCTATTCCATTTGCAAAATGCACCGGGATCATTTGCGGCAAAAATACAACACCTGCCAACGCCAATAATACACCTGTGCCACAAATCACCCACGTCAACTTTCTACTGCCAATCAATTTCATGTAAACTCCTTCTTTCTCTGTTAAATAACGCTTTCCAAATAATATAACAAATCTTCTTTCTCCAAAACATCAATATAATGACTGTCCTTTGATTGCTTCATAAAAATCTTTGACATGGCAGAACGAGTAGCTCGCATCAACAGCCAAAGAATATTTCTCTCCTTTAACATAAGCCAACATAGGTCTGTCAACTTCCGGCTCATGAGGTAAATAATCATTCCTCCGTTCTCCTTCTCGCCTTTGATATCCTTCCTATATTTTAACATTCCTAATACCATCTGTAAATTTTTCTTGTCTGACAAGATACCTTTTTTGATCTTTTCTAAAGCAGTATTTCATACTTGTATCTCATATTTTACTGTAAACATATTCACAAACATTTTACGTTACACTTCTACAATCTTCGTCGCGATCTGATCTCTGAAAGTCACGTCATGCTCAACCAGCAGCATCGTGGGGGCAAATTCTTTGATCAGCTCTTCCATCTGCATTCTTGAATACACATCGATATAATTCAATGGTTCGTCCCACACATATAAATGCGCAGGTTCGCATAAGCTTTTGGCAAGCAACACTTTTTTCTTCTGACCTTCTGAAAATTCGCTCATGTCCTTTTCAAACTGTATTCGCTCAAAGTCCATTTTCCTAAGTACCGCTTTGAATAGACCTGCCTCTAACTTATATTGGTCGGCAAATTCCGTCAACGTCCCCTCTAAATAAGAAGTATCCTGCGGCACATAAGAAATAATCACTCCCGAACCTAGTTCCACCTTCCCGGTATGCTCGATGGGATATTTCAGCAATAATTTTAATAGACTGCTTTTTCCGCTCCCATTCTTTCCATCGATGATTACTCTTTCTCCTCGCTCCACCTTAAAAGTTACCGGATCACAAATCTGGTTATGATCGTAAATGATCGCTGTATCTGAAAAAGAAACAAGCGTATTACTATGATAAATAAGCGGGTTTAGTTTTAACGAGTCTACAGACTCTTCATTTTTAAGTAATTTTGATTTCTCCATAAGCGCTTTTTCCTGCCTTGCTTGGGCTACTTTGGAACGTTTCATCATTTTTGCCGCTTTATGTCCCACATATCCTTTATCCGCCGCTCCTCTTTTTGATGCCTCTACTTTATTCGACCAGCCTTCAGACTGTTTTGCTGATTCCTTTAGGCGCCGGATATCTTTCCGCAACCGTTCGTTTTGATTCCGTTCAAATTTCTGCTGTCTTTCAAAATTTTCCAGCCACGACGAGAAGTTCCCGCTTTGCACCTCGATATCTGCCCGATTCAACGACAAAATATGATCTGTACATTCATCCAAAAGATATCGATCGTGAGACACAAGAAGAAAACCTTTTTTCTTTTTCAGATAATCGGCAACCTGTCTACGTGCACAAACATCCAAATGATTTGTCGGTTCATCGATTAGAAGAAAATTTTCCTCTTTCAGGAAAAGAGCCGCAAGCAGTACCTTGGTCTGCTCTCCATTTGATAATGTTTCAAACGGACGCCACAACACGTCTTCTTCCACTTTAAGATAAGATAATTCTCGCATCAGCTCCCATTTCGGAGCGTTTGGACAGATTTCAGCCAGAATCTCGTCTGTAATTTGTGTCTTATCTGAAACAGGAAATGGAAAATAGTCAAACAACACAGAACTTATTATTCTTCCGCTATATTCATATTCCCCAAGTAATATTTTCAACAAAGTTGTTTTTCCTTGTCCATTTCTTCCAACAAAGCCAAGGTTCCATTCTGTATCAATTTGAAAGTTTGCATTTTCAAAAACCGGATCAACGCTTGATGGATAATAGAATGTAAGATTTTCAGTCCGAATCATTGACATTTCAAAATCCCCCTTTATTTAAACCTGTTTGCTGCAAAGAAAAAGGCTCTTTTGCATACGCAAAAAAGCCTTACATCACAACACTTAACTATACAATTGACACAGAACACCCGTCAAATAGTATAAAAGAATGATGAAAGATAATTTGATTAAGCGTACACAAACAAAGCTGTCCATTACAGCATTTACCTCTTACTTTTGTGTGTTACTTAAAAAATTATCTATTAATCATTTCTTCACCTTACACGAATGTGCCCTTTCTATTTATTGAATCCATTCTAACATACACTCCATATTTGTCAATATGTTTTCTGAACGCACAGGATTATCACAAGTTTCAAGATTATTTGCACACATCAATCCATGTCACATTTTCTATGCACTGCTCCAATTCCTGCGGGGTTAATCTCACCGCACTGTTGGCGCTTCCCGCCGCCGGATATACTGTTTCGAATCTTTTCAGCGATTCATCGAGATAAGTGCGGACACCTTCTTTCACTGCAAACGGGCATACTCCGCCCGGCGCATGACCGATATATTCTTCCACTTCTTCAAAAGGAATCATTTTCGCTTTTGCGTGAAAGTATTGTTTATATTTCTTATTGTCTATTTTTACATTTCCCGCTGTTACAATTAAAATCACCTCTTCATTTACCAAAAAGGACATGGTTTTGGCAATCCGCTCCGGCTCACATCCAACCGCCTGAGCAGCAAGCTCTACCGTAGCGCTTGATACATCAAACTCCAAAATCCTTTCTTCCATATGATATGTCCTCAAATATTCTTTTACCTTCTCTACCGCCATAAGTTCCGATTTCCTCCAATACCAATCATCATTTGTCTGTTATTTATTCTGCTGAATCTCAAAGCAGATGTCAACCTGTATCCGTTCACTAACAATATAATTTTTAAAAAATTTTTAAGTATTATATATTTTTTGTTAATTCACTTTCCCCTTTTTCATTTTTGGAGTATAATAGCAGAGTTCAAAAGATACATAAGGGTTTTTATTAATAGGGGATTTGTATACATATGAAAAAAAGAAACTTAACTCAAAAAATCAAACTGCGGCATAAGAAAAAAGTGGAACGTACGATTATAATCTGTAGTATTTTCGCTATACTAATTGCACTTTATTGTCTTGCATGTTTCGAACTTGACAGCAAAGTCATCTGGAAAAATGTGACTGCCAATGGAATTTTTCTAAAAGGAATGACCAAAAAAGAGGCGACAGATGCTCTTGCGAAAAATTTAGAAAAGAAATACAAAGACACAACTTTAACCGTTCAGTATAATAGTGAAACTTACAAAGTAAATATTACTCCGGTTCTTGACTATAACGTTTCAAAAGATGTTGATAAAGTCTACAAGCTGGGACACCGTGGCTTTCTGCTGCGTGGCATTGACTGGGTATTATCAAAGACGCTTTATGGCAAGGAAAAAGAGGTCACTGTATATCCTGTTTCAAAATCAGCCAAAACACTGACTGATTCCATTGCCGAATCTGGGCTCCCTCAGAGAGATCCGGCATCGGAGACTACATGGGAAGTGACTGACACAGCGCTTGTAATCCACAAAGGTATCAATAAAGAGGGCGCTGACTGGGAAACATTGGAGAAACAGATTATAAAAGCAGTAGATAACCATGACTATTCCAGTTCTATCACCTGCCCAATGACAGAAAAAGGTCCACAGGATGTGGATTTCCAAAAAGTATATGACGAAATTCACAAAGAAAAGAAGAACGCGACTTTGGACAAATCGAATAACTATGAAGTTGTCCCATCACAGAACACCATTTCTTTTGATGTCAAAGAAGCGCAAAGCAAATATGATGCCTGCGAACTAGGCGGCGAGATTGAGATTCCACTTTCAGTTGAAGAACCGGAAGTTACTACCGAAAAACTTAAGAGCAATCTATTTACCACAGAGCTTGCCAGCTACTCTACAACCGGAGGCGGAAGCGAAGGGCGAAGAACAAATATCTCTCTTGCAGTTCAGTCTTGTAACGGAGTGATCCTGCTGCCCGGAGAAACCTTCTCCTACAATGACGTACTGGGTGAACGTACCGCAGATAAAGGTTATCAGCCTGCCGGTGCTTACTCCGACGGAGAAGTGGTAGAGCAATTAGGCGGCGGTATTTGTCAGGTCTCTTCTACTTTATTCGCAGCTGTCCTTCACACGGACCTTGAAATCGTTACCCGCGCCAATCACTCCATGCCGGTTTCCTACCTTCCAATGGGTATGGATGCAACAGTATCATGGGGCGGACCGGAATTTAAATTCAAAAATAATTTCTCTTATCCGATTAAAATCTCTGCATCTTACAGTGGCGGAACGATCAATTTCAAGATTCTGGGAGCTGCTTCTGATAAGAAAAAAATCGAAGTAGAGATTAAAAAGACCGGTGAAATGAGTGCAGAAACTTACCGTAAATATTATGATGAAAATGGAAATGTAACTTCAACAAAGAGAGTTGCAAGAAGTAATTACAAACCACACTCATAAAGTGGAATCGATTTTATTCAAATTCATTTAAAAGAAACACTTACTAAAAAAAACGAGGATCACGTTTTGCACATGATTCCCGTTTTTTATTTTTATAAGAACTTTATTTCACAATTCCAACCATGTCTGAAACATGCTCAAAACCGTTTTTCTTCATATAAGCCTCAATACCGTCAATGACTTTCAGCGTTGTTGCAGGATCATGGAAATTCGCAGTTCCTACAGATACTGCGCTTGCTCCTGCCAGCAGGAATTCAATCGCATCTTCTGCACTGGAAATACCGCCCATTCCAATGATTGGAATGTTGACTGCCTGCGCCACTTGATATACCATACGGACAGCAATTGGTTTCACGATTGGTCCTGACACGCCTCCTGTCTTATTTGCCAGTGCAAATGTCTTGCGGTTAATATCAATCTTCATTCCAGTTAATGTATTGATCAAAGACACTGCGTCTGCTCCGCCTGCCTCTGCAGCTCTTGCAATTTCCGTCACATCTGTCACGTTTGGCGTCAGTTTCATGATCACCGGCTGTTTTGCAAGTTTTTTGAGCTGGCTTGTCAACTCTTCTACGTGACGAGCATCTTGACCGAATGCAAGGAAGCCTGCATTTACATTTGGACAGGAAATATTGATTTCCATCATATCGATGGGCTCATCTGCCAACCGTTCCACAACTGCCAAATATTCTTCCGGTGCATGACCGCATACATTTACAATGATCTTCGTATCATATTTCTTCAGAAAAGGGATGTCTCTTTCACAGAAGAGATCAATTCCCGGATTCTGCAAGCCAATGGCATTCATCATTCCACCGTACACTTCTGCAACTCTCGGTGTGGGATTTCCTGCCCAAGGAACATTTGCTACACCTTTTGTTGTCACTGCCCCCAATTTGTTTAAATCTACAAATTCAGAAAATTCTTCACCGGAACCAAATGTCCCCGATGCAACTGTCACCGGATTCTTCCACTCTACTCCTGCGATGTTTACACTCATATCCACGGAATTCTGTTTCTTCGTACTCATTAGATTTCCACCTCCGTTGATAAGAATACCGGACCGTCCTTGCATACCCGTTTATTGTGTACATTGCTGTGACCGTCTTTTTCTTTGCTCTTGCAAACACAGGCGAGACATGCGCCGATTCCACATGCCATTCTCTCTTCCAGAGAAATGTAGCACTCAATTTCATTTTCCTCAGCATAAGCCTTAATAGCGCGAAGCATAGGAGTCGGACCACACGCATAGATCATGTCAGCTTCTAAACCTTGCTCTTTGATGGCATCCATAACATTTCCTTTTGTACCCACGCTTCCGTCTTCTGTGGAAATGTACAGCTCTCCATTTTCTTCAAACTCTTCTTTCAAGAATGTCTGAGCATCCCGATATCCAACCACGATCTGCTTCTTCTCACAATCCATTTCCTTTGCAAGTTCCAGAATCGGCGGAACACCGATACCGCCGCCCATAAGAAAGACTTTCTTACCCTTTGCTTTCTCTACAGGGAAACCATTTCCAAGAGGACCGATCACCGGAACCGTATCGCCGGCTTCCATCTTAGAAAATTGCTCCGTTCCTGTATTTTCACCCGTCACACGGTACACAACTCTTAACATTCCTTCTTCTCTGTCAATCTCGCAGATACTGATCGGGCGCGGAAGCAGCTTGCTTCCATCGTTCGTATACATAGAAATAAACTGACCCGGCTTTGCATCTGCTGCCGCCTCTGTTTTAATCCACATACTGAAAATGCCTTCTGCCAGCATCTTCTGAGAGACAACAAGTGCCTGCTCTTTCTTCTTTTCTGCCATGATAATCTCCCTTTGGGACGTAGACTTTTTGCACTTTGCTACGTCCCCAGTTAATTTTTTAACATTTTATTTACTGCTTTCCAACGCTCCGCGGATATCAGCGATCATGTCTTCTACTGCTGCTCTTGATGCGTCTCCGAAGTTTTCTGCACCTATCGCTGCGTATTTTTCTTGTTTGTATGCTGCAATGATTCCTCTTGATGAATTTACGATTGCACCTAATCCGTCTTCGTTGAAGAAGTGTACAAGGTCTTTTCCTTTTCCGCCCTGTGCGCCGTAGCCCGGTACGAGAATATACGCTTTTGGCATGACTTTACGAAGCACTTTTCCCATTTCCGGATAAGTTGCCCCTACGACTGCTCCTACATAGCTGTAGTCAGTTCCCATGTGCTGCTCGCCCCATGCTGCTACTTTCTCTCCTACCAATTCGTACAACGGTCTTCCATCAACAAGCTGATCCTGAAATTCACCGCTGGATGGATTGGATGTTTTTACAAGCACGAAAATTCCCTTTTTCTCTTCTTTACAAACATCAAGGAAAGGATTTACTCCATCGGAACCAAGGTAAGGATTTACCGTTACGAAATCTTCATCAAATGGCACATAGGTCTTACTTCCCACTTGAACTTTACCAAGATGTCCTACTGCGTATGCAGCGGATGTGGAACCGATATCTCCTCGTTTGATATCTCCGATTACAACGAGCCCTTTCTCTTTACAGTAATCTACAGTCTTTTTAAATGCCTCTAATCCCGGAAGTCCAAACTGTTCGTACATAGCAATCTGCGGCTTCACTGCCGGAATGAGGTCATAAGTTTTGTCTACGATTTCTTTATTGAACTGCCAGATTGCCTCTGCAGCGCCTTCCAGTGTCTCTCCGTACTCGGCAAATGCTTTCTTCTGTACCTGTTCCGGAATATAGTTCAACATCGGGTCTAATCCTACTACGATAGGCGCTCCTGTCTTCTTAATGTTTTCTACCAATTTGTTGATCATTGTATTCTTCCTCCCTAACCTTTCTCACTCTTCTTTTTATTTGTTACGATCATATACAATTTTTCCATCTACAAGTGTATATGCAACTTCTCCGCATACTTCGTATCCGTCAAATGGTGTATTCTTTCCTTTGGATGCAAAGGTACTCTTATCAATCTTATACTGTTTGTTCGGATCGAAAATAACAAGGTCTGCCGTCATACCTTCTGATACAGAACCTTTATCTTCAAGTCCCAATACTTTCGCCGGATTATAACTCATTTTCTCTGCCATTCCCATTACGCTTAAGTATCCCGTCTTCACAAGTTCGGTGTAAGTCAATGCCGCAGAAGTTTCCAGACCTACGATTCCAAATGCCGCCTGTGAAATAGAGCGGTTTTTCTCTTCTTTCGCATGGGGTGCATGGTCAGTGGAAATCACATCCATCGTACCGTTTTTCAATCCTTCTTTCAAAGCTTCCACATCTTCTTTACTTCGAAGCGGAGGATTCATTTTATAATTTCCGTCATCCTCTTTAATGTCATCCGATGTCAAAATAAAATGGTGCGGGCATACTTCTCCGGTCACCGGAAGCCCTGCCTCCTTGGCAAGCGCGATCATTTTCACACTGTCTGCTGTAGAACAATGACATAAATGCAGCTTTACACCTGTTTCTTTGGCAAGCAAAATGTCTCTTGCAACGATCACATCTTCCACAGAATTTGTAATACCTTTCAAGCCCAATCTCTTGGCATTTTCATCCGCATTCATAACGCCGCCTTCCACCATGGAAATGTCTTCGCAGTGTGCAAACACGCTGATTCCGGCTTCTTTGGCAAGCTTCATCCCTTTTCGGTAAAGAGAAGCGTTCATCACAGATTTTCCATCTTCACTGATGGCATGACATCCGGCTTCTGCCATTCCCTTAATGTCTGCAAGCTCTTCCCCTTTCTGTCCGACCGTCACTGCGCCAAGCTGTATCACATGTGTCAGAGATTCCTCTGCTGCTCTCTTATGAACATCCGCAACCTTTTGCCCTTGATCGATCACCGGTTTTGTATTTGGCATAGCGCACACGGTTGTTACGCCGCCTCTTACCGCTGCCTTTCCACCTGTCTCAAGCGTCTCTTTATATTCCAGTCCCGGATCTCTCAAGTGTACATGAAGATCGATAAATCCCGGCATTACATAGCAGCCTTTTGCATCAAGCACTGTGTCAGCTGACACATCAATATGTTCTGCTACCTCTTTAATCTTCTCATTTTCAACGAGAACGTCAAAACATCCATCCCGTTTCGTATGCGGATCAACTACATGTCCATGTTTGATCAATATCGTCATATTTTCAATCCTTTCCGCCTTACATAAAACTCGGCATAAAATTCCATACTACGTTTATTTTATCACAAGGCAATACAAAAAGGAATGTCAAACCGACATTCCTTTTTAAATTATTTTCAATTTTTACAAACAAAACTGTTCCTTACATTTTCTGTTTCAACACTTCAACCGCACGTTCCAGTTGATTATCCGCTTCCGGCTCTTCCTCGTTGTATTCGTACTCTACTTCTACATCCGGCTTGATTCCTTTGCCGTTGATGCTTCTTCCCTTCGGTGTAAAATATTCTGCCACCGTAAGCTTCACACAAGTTCCATCTTTCAAGGCATAGACAGATTGTACAACACCTTTTCCATAGCTTGTTGTCCCCACGATATCTGCCTTCTCATAATCTTGCACAGCACCGGCAAAAATTTCCGAAGCACTTGCACTGTTTCCATTGATCAGGACAGTCATAGGCACATCGTATTCATAGTCTGCATCGGATGTGTATTCCTGTTTTTCCCCATTTTTATCTTCTGTATAGACAAGAAGACCTTTCGGAAGAATCAGATCCAGCATCTCGCACACAATATCAAGATTTCCGCCCGGATTATTGCGAAGATCTATCACAAGCCCTTTCATCCCTTGTGCTTCCAGATCTTTAAGCGCTGTTTGATACTGCTCATATGTGACGGAGTCAAATTCTGATACAGCCAGATATCCGATTTGATCTTCCATCATCTCATACTCTACGGTCTGAACTTCAATGGTATCCCGGACAACGGAAGTCGTAACTTTCTCTCCGTCTGCCCCGCGCAATACCGTGATCTCCACTTCCGTACCTTTTTCTCCTTTGATCTCTGTCACGATCTCTTCCAGCTTCTTACCGGAGATATCTTTCCCTTTAACTTGAAAGAGAATATCGCCTTCCTTCAAGCCTGCCTTCGCTGCCGGTGACTCTTTATAAATCTGCACCATAGTCACAAGACCGCTCTTCTGATCCTGACTCATGACTACGCCGATCCCGCTGAACTCACCGCTCATATTTTCATTGAACTTCTCAGTCTCCTCAGCATCATAATATTCCGAATACGGATCACCAAGTGCTTCCAGATAGCCTTTGTACAAACCTTCTTTTAGGGCATCTTCATCCACATCACCCAAATAATCACTTTCTATGAGACTGTCAAGCTCTGACAGTTTTCGCTTTTCTTCTCTTGATACAACATTTTTATACCCAAGTACCCCGCAGGACACAAGGCTGATTCCCAATAATGTTACAAGGGCGCCTGTCAGCGCCCCTTGTAAAAACCTTTTTTTATTTTTCACGATTTCAAGTCCTATTCTACAAATACTTTAATGGGTTTACCGGTGTACCATTTAAGTTCACCTGGAAATGCAGATGATTTCCTGTGGAGTTACCGGTCGTTCCAACTGCCGCAATATTCTGCCCCTTGCTTACCTTTGTTCCTGCACTCACATATAATGTGTGGCAATGCATGTAGATGGTTACAAGGCCATTCCCGTGGTTGATCACGATTCTCTTTCCTGCCTTGCCACTATAGCCCGAAGAAGTAACTGTTCCGGCTGCAGCCGCATAGATCGGCGTTCCCTGTGGCGCAGCAAAGTCCATCCCCTTATGGTTGGTACTTGCTCCTGCAAGCGGCTGTTCACGATATCCAAAGTAACTGGAGATACGACTGTAACCCGGACATGGATGAGTAAACATTCCGTTTCCTGACACAACAGAAGCTCCTGCGTTCGGAGATATACTTGAATTCTTCTCCTGCTGTTTTCTTGCCGCATCTGCCGCTGCCGCTTCCAGCTTGGCAATCTCGTCTTTATTTGCAGCGATCTCACTGTCGATGTCACTGATCTCATCACTCTTCGTATCAATCAGCTGTTGTACGGTATTCTGCTTCTCTACGAGTTCGTTCTGCATCGTTTCCATCTCATCGTACTCTTCTTGGATTGCCTGTTCCTGTTCTTCAACGGTCTTGACAATCTTCTGGAACTCTACCAGCATATCTCTGTCATACTCTGAAATGGTAGAAATATACTCTGCATTATTCAGAAAATCACTTAACGTTTCTGACTGGAACAGAATCTCCATAAATTCAGCGTTACCGTTCTCGTACATGTATTTGATCCGTTTCTTCATGTCCTCATATTGATTATTCTCATCAATCTGAGCCTCGATCAATTCATCTTCTTTCTGTGCTAATTCCTCTTCCTTCTCTGCAATCTGCTTCTCTAATTCTGCAGACTCAGTCAAGATTCCTTCCAGCTGTGTGGACAGCGAATCTTTTTCAGACTGGGCAGCCTCCTTTTTCGATTCCAGCTCTTCCGCCTTTTTCTTGGCATCACTCAGATTAGCAGCCTGTGCCTGAAAGGTCATCCCCATACACAGAACCATAACAAGCATAAGACTTACAACTCTTCTCTTTCGCATCATTCATACCCCCTGATGTTATAAATTATACCCCTGATCTATATCATCTTTTCTTTCTGTGCAATTATACTTTTAAATGCTTGCGGATTGTAAAGAAACTTCCTACAAAACCGATTCCTACACCAAGCGCGATTCCTACCGGAAGTAATGTCTTATACACCTGCATAACCGGAAGGAAGTCGATAATATTATTTAGAAGACTGAATCTTGTCATTATATAAGCCACTGCCTTGTCATACATAAAGTACAGCATTACAAGCGGGATGATCGCTCCCACAAGGCCAATGAGCAGACCTTCAAATACGAACGGAGCGCGGACGAAGCCATCCTTCGCACCAATATACTTCATGATCGCAATTTCCTCACGCCTTACTGTAATACCCATGGTAACGGTATTGCTGATCAGGAAAATAGACACAGCAAGAAGAATGACAATAATTGCTACAGATACATAACCGACCAGCTTATTGACACTGGTAAGCGTCTTAGCAACAACATCAGACTTATTGACCTTACGCACCCCTTCCAGACTTTCTGCATAACTAACTACGTCTTTCTGCTTGGATACATCGGACATATACACTTCATAGTTATCAGAATTTGCAAGCGGATTATCGTTTTTGAATCCCTCTGCTGCTTCTTCTGAGCCCTTAAAATATTCTTCCTGGAAGCTTTCCCATGCTTCTTCTGCACTTACATAATTAATCTTCAAAACTCCATCTGCTTTTTCAAGCTTTTCTCCGATGGCTTCTTTCTCCTCCTTGGTGGTGTCCTCATCGAATAATACAGTGATTGCAACACCTTCCTCAGCTTTTTCCACAATATAGTTAAAATTCACGATAATGGAGTAAAAAAGACCAAACAGAAAAATACATGCCGCCATAGTCGCAATGGACGCAATGGAAAACATTTTATTTCTCCCGATATTCTTTACCCCTTGTTTCATCGAATATCCAAATGTACTAATCCTCATTATTATACCCACCTTTTTTCTCATCGCTGACAATGACTCCCTTTTTCATTGTCACAACGCGCTTTTTCATCTCGTTTACAATCTCCTGGTTATGTGTAACAACAACAACGGTTGTTCCTCTGTCGTTGGCTTCTTCCAACAGCTTCATAATCTCCCATGAGTTTGTCGGATCAAGGTTACCGGTAGGCTCATCTGCCAGGAGAATCGCCGGCTCATTTACAATGGCTCTTGCAATCGCAACTCTCTGCTGCTCACCACCGGACAATTCCTTCGGATACGCTTTGTATTTCTGCGCCAGCCCGACAAGCGACAATGCAGCAGGCACCTTTTTCTTGATCACTCTTGTAGGCGTCTCTGTAACCCTTTGTGCAAACGCAATATTTTCATAAATATTTCTGTCTTTTAACAGACGGAAATCCTGGAATACAACGCCTAAATTTCTGCGGTACATTGCAATCTTTTTATGCTTCATACGGTTCAGATTATTGCCGTTTACAATAATCGTTCCCGATGTAGGGTCCAGTTCTTTCATGATCAGACGGATCAATGTTGATTTTCCCGAACCACTGTCTCCTACAATAAATACAAATTCGCCCTGCTCAATCTTAAGATTGATTCCATTCAGAGCTGCAACCCCTTTTGAGTACTCTTTCGTTACTTCTTTTAATTCAATCATACGCTCCTCCTAAGTTACTAATATTCCAGCGACTCCATATACTTCATGTACTTCACGACCATAAGCGCGATCTTAAATGTAATCGCATCCTCGAACACGCGAAGATCAAGCCCTGTACTTTTCTGAAGTTTATCCAGACGATACACCAGCGTGTTGCGGTGGATATAGAGCTGCCTGGATGTCTCTGAAACATTCAGGTTGTTCTCGAAGAATTTGTTAATCGTTGTTAACGTCTCTTCATCAAAATCATCCGGTGATTTTCCCTCAAAAATCTCGCGGATAAACATTTTGCAGAGTGGAATCGGAAGCTGATAGATCAGACGACCTATTCCCAATGTGCTGTACGCAATGATACTTTTTTCACCAAAGAAGATCTTGCCGACATCAAGCGCAAGCTTTGCTTCCTTGTATGATTTCGACACTTCCTTGATATCATTTACCACTGTACCGTAAGCGATCAGGATCTCTTCCTCGCCATCGTTCCTGAGAATCTCGTACATATTCTCTGCCATCTTCTCAAGTTCGGCGTGTCCGTCGGACACTTCCAGCTCTTTCACTACTATAATATTCTTTTCATCTACTGCTGTCACAAAATCTCTGGATCTTCCACCGAGAAGTGACCGGACATTGTCAAGGGCACTGCTGTCCTTTTCGTGTTTTGTCTCAATAGTAAAGATAACACGTCTGACTTCTGTGTCAATATGTAATTTTTTGGCACGATTATAAATATCTACTAACAACAAGTTGTCGAGCAGAAGATTTTTAATAAAATTATCTTTATCAAAGCGTTCTTTATATGCCACCAGCAGGTTCTGTATCTGAAAGACCGCAATCTTTCCCAACATATAAACATCTTCTCTGTCCCCATCAGCCAAAAGGATATATTCCAACTGATGCTCATCATAAATCTTAAAAAACTGATATCCCTTTATAACCTGACTGTCCGCCGGTGATTCTACAAACGAACGAACCTCTTCTCCCTGATTCACCTGCTCTGCAAATGTGCCTGCAAGTACCTTCCCTTCTGTGTCCATAACACAAAAGTCAATCTTAGTTATTCCTTTCAATCCTTCAATTGTATTTTGAAGTATTTGATTAGATATCATATTCCATCTCCTCCACTCATTGCAATATACATTTTCCACAACAAAATTATAGCACTTTTTAGAAAACTGCATACTTATAGAACCTATACTAATATATTTTGACAAAAAAATAAAGAGGAAATCATAATTTTTTGTTGATTTCCTCGCTTTTTTGACTATAAAACGCATTTTTCGAATCTGTACATAGTAACCAAAAGATATTTCTTATGATTTTCTTATCTTTTGCTTTTCTATCTCTTTTTTGAACAATGCTTTCGTCAAAAACTGACTGATCTTCCGACTTCCAAATCTTCTCTTCTCCTCCGAAATCATAGTTTTTCCAAGGCACAGAAACAACCGGACATTAAAAAGATTCTTATTCTTTACCGCGAAATCTTCCCGAAGCGGCGAAGGAAGCAACGAGAGCACACAATCAACTTCCGCACCATTGATCGCATTGACCAGCATATCGTCTGCGCGATCCTGCGCGGAAACCTTCGCCATTCCGCACACTTGAATACCACTGTATTGGTGTTCCAGATATTCGTAGACCCGCCGTCCTTCTTCCTCTGACTCCACAAGGAGATAGATCCGTTTGTGGTTCTTGTGAAGATAGCGGAAGAACATTTGCAGATAGAGTCTGTCATCTGTTTCCTGAAGCCGCTTTCTCTCGCTTACTTCTGCTGCCTCCAGAACGGTTCTGTCGCCTGCCAGCACAAGGTCAAAATCCTTCATCTGTTCCTTTAGCATAAGCTCTGTATTCGTGTCCATCAATACATCCACCGTAGCAACCTCTATCATATTGACCGGTTCTGTCGTCAGATACTCAATCGATTTTTTCATCGTTTCCTTGGCGGTGTAATTGTCAATCTCTATTCCTAAAACATTTATCTTATCATTCATATGTTCACCTGCTAACACATCTTTTCAGTTTTTTGATTATAGCAAAAGGTTCCCATACCTTCAACCTCTGTCAGCAAATGTTCATACTAATTAATATTCGTAATATTTTTGTTACTTTTAGATGCTTCCCGTTTCTTCCTTGCAAGAAGCCCCCCGATTCGACCGGTTTCCTTAGATGACAGCGACTTCCACCCGTCATTTAACACTTGATCTAAGAGCCCTAACTCTTCAGCAATCTCGTATTTTAACTTCTCTTCCTTCGTCAACTCTTCCAATTTAATTATTTTATTTTGTTTATTTGATCTCACAGCAATGATCCCCTTTCTTTTTAGAAAGTGTTGACAACTTTATCGGGGAATATACAGCTCCGTGGATGGCTTAAGCCAACACCACGAATTTGTATATGAGTTTCTTATCGATTCCGAAGACCAGAAATGTGACCGCATTGACTATCAGGAGATAGCCGGCTTGAACTTCGGTCATAGCCTGATTTCCTTTCCCAGCGCAAAGGAATAGATCAGCTTTTCCTTCACTTTCTTCTCTGTGAGCTGCTCTAACGCTTTTGCATAATAATCAAGCTGTGCGTGATATTTATCTACCAACTCTTTTTCGTCGGAAACTCTGTCAGTCTTATAGTCCAGCACAACAAGTCCGTCTTCTTCTTCAAAATATGCGTCAATAATTCCCTGCACCAAAATCCATTCTTCGGTCTTCTGTTCATACAATTCTGGCGCCGGAACTCCCAGAACAAATGGCTGTTCTTTATATAATTTCCCGCATCTGGCACTCTCTGCCATTCGCTTTCTTGCAGATGTGTCGAAAAACTTAAGGAAGTCTTTAACACGGATCATTTTTCCGGTCTCTTCCGTAATCTTTCCCTGTTCCCGGAAGCTTTCTATTGCTTCTTTCAGGCTCTTCGCATCGTATTCCTCAGTAAAATCAAGAAGTTCAAGCACTCTGTGGTATGCAGTACCGCGCGCTGCGCCTCCCTTTTCTTCCTCTTCCTGTAAAAAGCGCGGAAGAAGAGGTACTACCTCCGGTTCTTCATACAGGAATTCTCCATCCGGAACATTTTCTTCCTGCATAGTTTCTTTCATATAGATACTTTTTTTCAATTCTGAAACAGTGAATTTCATCTTTCTCCCTCGCTCTTCCTCATATGGATAGCGATAGTCAAACTGCTCTTTTAATCTTTCTTTCATTTCAAGATCGTATACCCTGTCTGTATCCCACTGTTCCAGAACCGCCCGTTCCATTCGTTCTTTTGTCACTTTCTGCAACTCTATTCCAAGCAAATCATCCGGTCTTATTTCCTGAACTTTGATCGGCACCTCACAGGTCAGTCTCATAAGCGCCGGAAGGAGAAAGCTCCAATAATTGGTCGCCTTACTAAGTTGTAAGAAATCCAGCTCTTCGCCCCGCTGATGTTTCACACGCTCTAATGCCGACAGCTTCTTTTCCAGATTCTCCACAGTCCCGGTAATGATCAGCTTTTCCTTTGCACGAGTGAGCGCTACATATAAGACACGCAATTCTTCTCCCAGACTCTCCAACGTCTCTTCCTTCTGAATCACCTTCTTGATCAGGCTCGGGCTTTTCGTACTCTGCTCAAGTTCTACATGGTTCATTCCGATTCCAAGCCGGGCATGAAGGACGACATTACTCCTGACATCCTGCATATTGAAACCTTTTCCCATTCCCGCCACGAGCACAACCGGGAATTCCAGCCCTTTACTCTTGTGGATCGTCATAATCCTTACCGTATCGGACTGCTCATCTTCTACATTTGCTTCCCCGTAATCCACATGGTACTTTTTTAATTCTTCAATATAGCGCACAAAATGAAACAATCCCTTATAACTGGTAGCTTCAAAAGCCCGCGCCTTTTCACAGAGCATCTCGATATTCGCTTCCCTCTGCGCGCCGCCCGGCATTGCAGCTACATAATCTCCATACCCGGTATCTGACAAAATACGGAACAGCAATTCATGCATCGGGGTATACGGAACAATTTCACGAAGCCTGTCCATCACGCCCATACACTGTTCCATCTTCCTTCGAAGGTTCTCATCTTCCCCTTCTGTCCGATACTTCTCAACTGCCTCAAAGAATCTGACATCTGGGAATTCGCTTTTGACCTTTGCAAGTTCTTCATCTGTACACCTCCCTATGGGCGAACGAAGAACTGCCGTCAACGGAAGGTCCTGTCTCCGATTATCCAGTACCCGCAGATAATCCAGCATAGTCCCGACCTCCAACGCAGAAAAATATCCTTCTCTCGTACCTGCATAAGCCGGTATTCCTTCTTCATTTAATACTTCCGTAAATACATCTGCAAATCCTCGCACACTTCTCGTAAGAATTACAATATCGGAATATTTTACCGGTCGAAGTTCTCCTGTCGCCTTATCCGTCACTTGAAAATTCTCCATCAGTTGATGAATTCTCCACGCTGCCACACGAGCTTCCCGCTTCCGATCTTCCCATGAACTTTTCACCGCATCAATAAGATAAACTTCTGTCTCATGATCCGTTCCCTCCGGATAATCCGCTCCCACATAGAGCGCTGCATCTTCATCATAAGCAATCCCGCCAAGAGGTCTTGTCATAATCTGCCGGAAAATATAATTGACACTCTCTAACACCTCCGCTCTGCTTCGGAAGTTCTTATGAAGATCAATCCTCTGGGTGTCAGAATCTTCGGTACTGTATGTGTCATATTTCTCCATGAAAAGCTCCGGTCTCGACAGGCGGAAACGATAAATACTCTGCTTCACATCTCCAACCATGAAAATGTTGTATTCACCTCTGGAATATCTGGACACACTGGTAAGAATGGTTTCCTGAATCAGGTTACTGTCCTGATATTCATCGATCATAATCTCCAGAAACTGCTCTTGATATTCTTCTGCTGCCGCAGTCGGACAGAATCCTCCCTCTGTCTTTTCTGTCAGTATCTTCATGGCATACTGCTCCATGTCGGAGAAGTCGATCATGTTCTTCGTTCGCTTCTTTTCCTCAAACCGCTCCGCGAATTTTTCCACCAGTGATGTCAGCTCTCTGACCATTGGTTGACACCCTTTGATATCCTTAAGGATGATCTCCGGCTCTGCATAAAAATACTGCTGATTTAAGTCTTTCATCAGCTCCTTCACTTCATCCCGAATCAGTTTTACCTGATCTGCTTTATCGGAGGACACCGTCTTATCCCGGTTCGGCGGAAGCTTCATCCACGAAATATCTCCCATATACTTTGACAGTCCCTGATAAGTCTCTGCTCCCAGAACGCGCTCCACCATTCTCAGATCATCTTCCAGCGCATCTTCATACATATATGGACCGAATTCTTCCCTACAGATCTCGATTCCCTGATAAAGTCTCGCTCTTGCATCCTCCAGATACAATTCCACATACATTTTCAACAAATCTACATAAGGGCTTTCCTCCAGTTCATCCAAATTCTCCAACTCATAGCCCTTCACACATTCGCGAAGCCATTCTTGAGCGTCCGGATAACTTCTGGAATATTCGTAGACCTTCAAAATCAGTTCTTCAATTTTTTTATCATTCTTCCCGGTTCCATAAGCACTGACAAAATCTAGAAACTGCGAACGTCCTTCGGTATATTCTTCTTCCAGCAGTTCATCCAGTACATCATGGCGGAGCAATTTCAGCTCTCCCTCTTCTCCTATGCGAAATGCCGGATCTAATCCGATCATCGGAAAATGATCGCGTATTACAGACAAACAGAAGCTGTGGATTGTTGTAATCCGCGCATTATGGATCAGTGTTGCCTGTTGTTTGAGATGTTCATTATCCGGCTCTTCTTCAAGCTTCTTCTCAATTGCTCCCCGAATTCTCTCTTTCATCTCTGCTGCCGCGGCTTCTGTAAATGTAACGATTAGAAGTCGGTCTACATCCACCGGCTCCTTGTCATCGGTAAGCATAGTGATGATTCGCTCTACGAGAACTGCAGTCTTACCGGAACCTGCCGCTGCGGATACAAGAATATTCCGTTTCCGAAGATCGATTACTTTCTTCTGGCTCTTAGTCCACGTTACACTCATGACTGCCTCTCCCCCTTTATTGCCTGGATAACTTTGTCCACGCTCATCGCATCGATTTCTCGATAACGGTATCCTTCCATCTTTGTATCAAATCCGCAGATCTGACGATAACTGCAATAGTCACAGCTTGTCTCCGTCCCTCTTCGATATGGATTCACCTTCACATCACCGGACAGGATTTTCTGCCTGATTTCTTCCACCTTATTGACCGCATACTTCATCATAAGATAAAAGTCCTGTGCAGACGCCGCTTTTGAGCTCTTCGAGAGACTTCCGTTTTTATTATATTTTACCGGAATTACTGATGATTCGCCGACCATGCAGTGATCCAGATGCTCCAGCACTTCTTTTTCAAGAGAAATCATTCCATCCGGCTTTAATTCTTTCAAAATAGATTCCCGCTCTTCTCCCTCTTTGGGACGGTCGATCAACGGGTCTTGAATCCGATAATAAAATACGCCTGCCGGAAGAATCTCCTTCTCCGGATGTTTTTTCTGCTCCAGCTGAAGCGCTGCATCCATATAGACCATCAGCTGAAGCTGAAGCCCATGGTAAAGAGCGGTCACGTCAAAGCTCTTGCTTCCGGTCTTATAATCTATCACTTTCACATAGATACAGTCTCCGTCTTCGCAAGTATCTACCCGGTCAATCTTACCGTTAGCAAAACGCATCTCATACGCAGACGGTTTAAAATCTCCCGCAGCAAGCTGTTTCGTAAGTGCCCACACTGTTTTTTCTAACATTCGTTTCATTCGGACGATCAGATACGCATTTCTTGACGAGCTATAAAGAATGGAATTCCCATAATCTGCAATTGCTTCTTCCACACTTTCCTCTACATACTGATTTCGCTGCTCCTCGGTAAGCTTCAGCCAGTCTCCTGTTTCTCGCTCCACTTTGTAAGAAAACCGCTCCAGTGCACGGTGGCACACATTTCCAAGATCCGCCGCCTGAAAATCGTACTCTTCCCGCTCCCGAAGTCCGAGCCCATACGTAAGAAAATGTGAAAATGCACATACTGCGAACCGCTCCATACGTGTAATACTCGTTTCAAATTCTTCCCCATAGAGACGTTTCGCCGCCTCTTCTGTCAGTGCGTCCAAAGGCTTGCGATAATATCCCGCCTCTAAGAAACGCTCCACCTTTTCCTGCCACTTTGGATTTTTCTTATACCAGCTATAAAGTTCACACCATGCACCATCTGTCTCATGTCTTTTTTGCACAAACTCACGGATCATCCGGTCAAATCCGATATTCTCTGTCAATTCCTGTTCCTTCAAATATCGTTCCTCGTCTCTGACCTTAAGCTTCGGGAATAATTTTTGAAGCTCCTGAATCAGATAAGACGGACGCACACTTTTTCCGTCCGCCGAAACTTTACTATAATAGATATCAAGCTTCTCGGACGGCTTTGTTAAATTAAGATACAGATAAAATTTTTGTACATACGCTTTTTCTTTCCCACCGGCTGACAGTGTTAATTTCTCTCTTGCGAATTTCTCCCTGTCAAGCTCCGACAAAAGACCGGTGCGAAGCAGTGCACCCGGAAGGTACACGTCATTCGCTCCTGCAAATAATAATGCTTTGATGTCTTTTAATCTTGTCCTCTGCATATCACCGATCACAACCTGATCCACTTCCGGCGGGATAACGCCAACCCTTGCTTCCTCAAGTCCTGCGTCCAGGAGCTTACAGTATTCACTTAGGCTCACCTCTTCATCGCCCAGAAGTTCTACAAATTTGTCAAACAGTTCGATCACAATGCGGTAAATCTGTGCGTATTCCCTGGCAAGCGCTAATTCCCCCTTTGCCTTGAAGAGCTCTTCCTGCTCTGCCAGACGTACCTGAAGATTTTCCTGCACCATAAATTCATAAATTGCCCTTGTAATATCCGCAACTGTCTTTCGTCTCTGTCGAAGCACATAGATCAGGCCATCGACTTTTTCCACCAGTTGTCTCCGATAATGATTCATTTTATCCAGATCTTCCTGAGCCATGCCCTTTAATTTCCGGGTCCACTTCTCCTGCCAATGCTTATACCCTTTGATTCCCAGACCGATCACATAATTTTCCAACTCATCGATTTCTTCATAAGTGAAACCGGCAAGATTCGTGCGCAGAAACCGGAATACGCTCTCATAGCTGAAGCTCTGCTCTGCCATGTGGAGCACACTTCTTATATATTCTACAAAAGAGTTCAGCAGAATACTTCTCTTATGATCCATAAAAAACGGAATGTCGTATTTGATAAACGCCTGTTTCAAATGATCGGCATACACATCCATATCACTGACGATTACACCGATATCCCGAAGCCGGTATCCGTCCTCCCGCATCATACGGCGCACCTGTTCCGCCACTGCATACGCTTCTTCCCTTGGATTCTTCGCCAAATGAAGCTTTACCTGTTCCTGTTCTTTCTCATATGCTCCTGCTCCGTACCGGAACAGATGCTTCTCCAGAAATGCCAAGGCTTCCTGCTCCTTAAAACGCCATGGCACATGGCCATACAATTCCACCGACTCTTCCACCGGGATTTTATTTTGCTTTGCAATCTGAAGCAGTGAGGTTACCATCTGCTTACTCAACGCAAAGAGCTGATACGGGTGTTCATAGACATACGGATTTTCCCGCCGATCCATGGTGACCGTTACGATCACTTCTCTGCAGTGTCTCATCAACTCCCCGAGAAGGCGGTCCTGAACCGGTGTGAAACCGGTAAATCCATCCAACACAACCGTACTGTTTTTTAACCGCTCTGATTTCTCAACTTCACGGCTTAACACATCCAGAAGCTCTTCTTTCGTAATATATTTCTCCCGAAGATAGTCCGTAAATCCACGATACAGCAGACGAATATCTGCCAACTTATAATAAAGTCTTGACGATTCTCCCGCCGACTCCATCACGCGCTCAATCTCATCTTCCCCAATATCATATTGAGTAAATTCGGAGATCACTGACTTTACTTCACTGATATATCCCTGCTTCTTCATATGTCCGCCAAGCATTTTCAGTTCGCTCTCATAATCTCCGGCAATCTTTCGAAGAATCAAATTCTTTCCCTCATCATCCAGAACAGGGAGTCCTCCGCCCCCTGTCTCTTCAAACACACGATAAGCAAGACGTGCAAAGCTAAGCACGTCTATATTCATGATTCCTTTGCGCTCATGCATCATCACCAAATCTTTTTGTGTCTGCATGGTAAATTGCTCCGGCACCAATACAATATAATTTCTCTCAGGATATTTCATAGATTCCTGAATGACATGTTGATATAAATAACTTGATTTTCCTGACCCTGATGGTCCAAACACAAATTTTAAAGGCATAGGATTTCCCTCCTATGCCTTAGTATATCATATCTCTATCTTATACGCTTCTTAATTTTTCTATGAACTCATTGCTCAATGTCAGCTTCGCAACGTAGAACACGTCACCGGTCATATATACCGTCCAGTCGTCTTCCACTTCTACCTGAAGCTCTCCGCCCGGCATATGTACCACAACTTTGTTGTTCGTCATACCAAGCTTGTAAGCAACGCCTGCCGCCGCACATGCTCCGGTTCCTGATGCCAGTGTATAACCCGCACCTCTTTCATAGATCTCAATGGCAAGATTCTCTTTGTCGATCACTTTCATAATCTGTGTATTGATACGATTTGGGAAGTATCTTGCAATCTCTGCATAATCTCCGATCTTCGTTACAAGCGGTTTGGAAATCTCTCTCATCGGGATTACACAATGAGGATTACCAATGCTGACACAAGTTACCGGATAAAGTGTTCTTCCAAACACCATATCTTCATTGATCACTTCACGACGTTCACCGGTCACCGGAATATCATCACTCCAGAAAGATAATTTACCCATAGATACGCGAAGTCTGCTGCCGTCCTCATTTAAGAACGTAACTTCTACCGGGCCATTTCCTGTGTGCAGAACAAAGTTTTTCTTCTGAACATAGCCTGCGTCCTTCAAATACTTGGCGAAAATACGAACTCCATTACCACTTGTCTCCGATTCACTTCCATCCGGATTCCATACTTTTACATACATTCCTTCTTCTTTCTGAATCGGTCCTTCCAACACACCATCAGAACCAAGACCTGCATTACGGTCACAGATCATTTTCACATTCTCCGGTGTAAGTTCAAATTCATTTTTATTTGGATCGAATACTACATAATCATTTCCGAGTCCATGATAACGTTCCAATACAACTTTCATATTCTACCTCCGGTTTCGGGAATCTTTCCCGTTCATTCATATACATCTAGTACTATCATAACAGGCATGATACGTCATTTCAAGAAAAATCACAGCGAAGCTGATACTTTTGCATACACCTGTACCGGCACATACGCCCGTACGAAGATACCGTCTTCCCGGTATTCTTCCGTTTCCAGTTCTCCGTACTTGCGGATCAGCTGAAGCTTTGCCGCATCACTGTACGGATAGATTCTCTCGATAAAAACCTTCTGCTCCCGCAACACCGCCTCGATCGTTTCTTGAAGCTCTGTCAATCCTTCTCCCGATTTTGCCGACGTCTTCACCGTATAATCCGCCTTGAAATCATGGATCACACTATCCTCTTCCAGTCTGTCCTGCTTATTAAAAACCGTAATGATCGGTTTATCTTTCACGCCCAGATTCTGAAGCGTCTCATAAACTGTGTACATCTGGCTGTCCATCTGAGGGCTGGATGTGTCCACTACATGCAGGATTATATCTGCATACTTTGCCTCCTCCAGCGTACTTTTAAAAGCTTCGATCAAATGATGCGGCAATTTCTTAATAAAACCTACCGTATCGGTCAATAAGATTTCCTGTCCTTTAGGCAGCTTTAAACTCCGTGTCGTGGGATCAAGTGTTGCAAACAATTGATCTTCTGCCAGAATGTCAGCCCCCGTCAATGTATTTAAAAGCGTAGATTTTCCGGCATTGGTATATCCTACAATTGCAACCACCGGTACATGATTCTTACTTCTTCTCTCCCGGGTCACCTCTCGGTGTCTCTTTACTTCTTTTAATTCTCGGTTCAACTGCGCGATTCGATTCTTGATCAGGCGCCTGTCCATTTCAAGCTTCTTCTCTCCCGGTCCTCTTGTACCGATTCCGCCTCCCAATCTGGAAAGCGCCGTACCAAATCCGGTAAGTCTTGTCTGACGATATTTCAACTGTGCAAGCTCTACTTGAATCTTTCCTTCACTTGTGGACGCTCTCCCCGCGAAAATATCGAGGATCACCAAGGTACGGTCCATTACTTTGACATCCAGCTCGTCTTGAAGATTCTTCATCTGTACCGGCGAGAGTTCATCATCACAAATAATACCTGTTGCGTCAAGCTCCCACAACAGGTCTTTGATTTCATCAATCTTTCCTTTTCCGACATAGGTTCCCGGGTGAATCTGCTCCCGGCTCTGAATCACCTGCCCTGCCGTCTGGGCTCCTGCTGTCGCTGCAAGCTCTGATAATTCTTTCAAAGAATCTTCCACATCATCCTGCCCCGGAAGACCAACACCTACGAGGAGCACTCTCTCTGATTCCTTCTTTAATTCGATCATATATATCCTCTGCTATCTTGTCTCTAAAAATTCCGCCTCTTTTTCTGCTTCTTCATCTTCCGGATATTTGTCCGTATATTTTTCAAGCCTTTCTTTCGCCTGTTCCCAGTCTTCCATACCTTCACATGCGACAATCGCATTGTACTCCATTTCCTGCTTCAGCGCCTTACTGTTTCCCTCAGCTTCCAGCCCCTTCTCATAACAGGATAACGCCTCTTCATAATTTCCAAGCTCCAGTTCACAGGCTCCAAGAAGATTGTAGATTGTTCCCGTCTTTTCTGTTCCTTCCTTTAACGCCTGCTTCAGTGCCTTTCGCGCTCCTTCGTAATCCTTCTGTTCAAAACAGGCTATCCCAAGTCCACGGCAAGAATCTGCCAGATTCTTTTCTTTCTCAACTGCCTTCTTAAAATTTACTTCTGCTTCTTTATATTGCCCGGCTTCCAGCTGTTCCATTCCTTCTTTATAAGGATTCTTCCCACACCCCGTCAAAAGGATCATCAGCAACAGCACTGCCGGAAATACACGCCATACTTTTCTCATACGTCCTCCTATGCTACATATCTTACTACTCCTACTGCATTCAGAATCGCGATAAACACAACAGCAACTTCTGCAATAATCGCCTCCCACATTCCGAAATATCCTACAACTGCAAAAAATAATATCATAAGCTTGATTGCTAATGCAAATGTAATATTGTGATTCACTACACGAAGAGTTTCTTTGGAAATGCGGATCGCATCCACAATTTTAGACAATTCATCTTCCATCAGCACAATATCCGCCGCCTCTATCGCAGCAGCCGAACCAAGCGCTCCCATGGCAATCCCCACATCTGCTCTGGCAAGAACCGGAGCATCATTGATACCGTCTCCCACACATACAAGACGCTCTCTCGCATCCTGCACCATAAGGAAATCTTCCAACTGTTCCAGCTTATCTCCCGGCAACAGATCCGTATACGCATAGTCCATATCCAGTTCCTGCGCAGTTTCCATAGCAGAACTTTCTGTATCACCGGTCAGCATGACAAGAACGCCCTGACATTTCTCCTTCAGATATCTCAGTGTCCATCCGGCATCCTTCTTAAGCACGTCCGAAATAATAATATAGCCCGCATATTTCTTATCCACCGCTATATAGATTACGGTTCCTGCAGATTCAACCTCGTCCACCGGAATCTCATATTTCTCTAGCAGATGATAATTTCCAACAAGAATTTTCTGACCATCATAAACCGCAGTCACTCCGTAACCCGGAAGCTCTTTTACATGACTGACCTGCTCTTTTTCTACCGCTTCTCCGTAAGCATCCAGAAGCGCACGCGCAATCGGATGATTCGAATAACTCTCTGCATGTGCGGCAATCTCCAGAAGTTCCTCTTCTCCTACCTGTACCGGATGAATCTCACGCACTGTAAATACGCCTTCTGTCAAGGTTCCGGTCTTATCAAACACAAACGTGTCCGCCTGCGCCAGATCTTCCAGATAATTTGCACCCTTGATCACAATCCCCTGTCTTGCCGCAGAGGCAAGCCCGCCAAGGAATGCAATTGGCACAGACATGACAAGTCCGCTTGGACAGGCAGCAATCAAAAAGATCAGACCGCGATATACCCATGTCGACCAGTTCCCGTAAGAAAAAGTAAGCGGCGGATAGATCATAACAAACAGCGCAAAGAAAAACATCACCGGTGTATAGACTCTTGAAAATTTCGAAATAAATGTCTCGCTCTCGGATTGTCTCTTCTGTGCGTCTTCTACCATGTCCATAATCTTGGAAACTGTAGAATCATTGTACACTTTCACAGTCTTCGCTTCCAGCACACCACTCAGATTAATACATCCACTGTAAATAAAACTGGATTCTCTGACTTTGCGCGGTACCGGTTCACCAGTCACAGCCTTCGTATCCACCATAGAAGATCCAGTCTGTACAAGTGCATCCACCGGAATGCGTTCCCCAGGTCTTATCACGATCACATCGCCAACCTCAAGTTCTGCCGGCTGTACTTTCACCTCTCCGTCCTCTGATTTCCTTGTCGCATAAGGCGGACGGATGTCGATCATCTCTTCTATTGACCGCTTCGCACTGTCAGTGGAATATGCTTCAAAGATAACACCAAGTTCAAAGAGGAGCATCACTAACACGCCTTCGGTATATCTTCCGATTCCAAAAGCTCCAACTGTAGCTAAAGTCATTAACGTATACTCCGTTAAAACCTTCTTCTGAAACAGCTTCTCGCACAGTGTCTTAAACACATCAAATCCTATAATAAGATACGCTGTCAAAAACCATATGAACTTTGCCCAGTCCCCCATCATATTATACGTAGTTGTCGCGATAGCACACACGTAAATAAATACTCCGGCTCCATAAATAATACTTCTCTTTTTCAATTCCGCTGTCATACTTCTTTTCCTTTTTATAACTATATGTAAATCATTCTAAAATATGTTCCATTCCCTGACTGATGATGTTCTGTATATGGCCATCTGCGAGGGAATAATATACCGTTTTCCCTTCTCTCCTGTTTTTGACCAGCTTCATTTGTTTCAACACTCGAAGTTGATGAGAAATAGCCGACTGCGTCATTCCCAATGTCTCTGCAAGATCGCATACACACATCTCCGCCTGTAAAAGAACAAACAGAATCTTCACCCTCGTAGCATCTCCAAATACTTTATAAAAATCTGCAAGTTCTTTTAGCGTCTCTTCGCTTGGCATCTCTTTCAGCACTTCTTGAACCTTCTGGTCATGAACAAGCAACTCTTCACAACATTCTACTTCTTCTCTTTTCATAGACTCCTCCCTTTCGACTCTATGAGCATTGGTCTATTGGTTAATTATGCCAAATGGTCGAAATCATTTCAACCATTTGGCACAAACACAACCAAAATTAATATTTTCGTAACTATTTCTTCAGATTTTTCATCATATCGTCTTATTTTCGATACAAAATCCGAATGGAATTTAACACACAAAGCATTGCAACTCCGGTATCGGCAAAAACTGCCATCCACATATTTGCATAACCGGCCAGACCGAGAATCATAACTAAAAACTTTATAGCCAGTGCAAATACTACATTTTGTATCGCAATCTTCCCCACATTCTTTGCAATTTCTATAGACTGTGGTATCGCCTCCACAGAAGAGGTCATGAACACAACATCTGCCGCCTCAATGGCTGCGTCTGCCCCGCTTCCCATCGCAGCTCCCACATCTGCTCCTGCTAAAACCGGAGCATCATTGATGCCATCTCCTACAAACAGAACAGAACCTCTCTTCTTTCGAATGTCTTGAAGATGTGTCAACTTATCCTGCGGAAGAAGTTCTGCATGCACTTCATCAATCTTCACCTGATTAGCAATCGCCTTGGCACTGTTTCTCTCATCTCCGGTCAGAATCGCTGTTACAAGTCCAAGATTTCTTAATTGCTCTACAGCGCCTGCTGCCTCCGGCTTCACCACATCCGCTACAACCAGATATCCTTCCAGTCTGCCATCTACCGCTAATAAAGCTTCTGTTCCATATTCTTCGTTATCATAACCATCCACATCTACATGATACATTTCCATTAGGCTTCTATTTCCACATAACACCGTACCTTCCGGAAAAACTGCTCGGATTCCCTTTCCCGAAATCTCTTCCACCTCGGTTGGTCTTGTCAGCTTTAATTCCCTCTTTTTCGCTTCGGCGACGATACTTACAGCTACCGGATGTGTGGAAGCAAGTTCACAGTCTGCTGCCATAGTAAGAATCTGCTTCTGCGTCAACCGGTGAAGGCTGATTATCCTTTGTACTGTAAAAGTACCTTTTGTAATTGTGCCGGTCTTATCCATTACAACTGCTTTTATATTTTTTAACGCTTCAATCGCTACGCCGCCCTTGAACAAAATTCCTTTTTTAGAGCCGCTGCCGATACCTGAGAAAAACGCCAGCGGTACGCTCAACACAAGGGCGCATGGGCAACTGATGACAAGGAAGGTGATTGCAGTATACACCCAATGATTCCAATCTCCTGTGAGAATTGACGGAATGATCGCCGTTGCCAGAGCCAGCACAACTACTACCGGAGTATACACTCTGGCAAATCGCGTAATGAATCGATCGATCTTAGGTTTACTTGCCGCCGCATTTTCCACTGAATCAAGAATCCTGCTCACCATAGATTCACTGAGCGGCTTCTGCACTTCGATTTTAAGCACACCTCCGGTATTGACACATCCAGAATAGACTTCCACACCCGGATATACACGAACCGGCACCGGTTCTCCTGTCACCGCCGATGTATCAAGCTGACTGGTTCCATCAAGTACTTTACCGTCCAATGGGATTCTGTCACCGGAACGTACCAGAAGGATATCTCCAACTTTTGCCTCTTCTGCCGGAATCATTGTCACTTCTTCACCATCTATGCGTCCGACAACCTCTGGTCTAAGGTCAACTGCATCCATAATCTGCGAACGGCTTCTGCTTACAGCAATTTCTTCAAATAACTCTCCCACTCGGTAAAATAACATAACGCCTACCGCCTCTGCAAAATCACCGATCACAAAAGCAGCAATCGTAGCTACGCTCATGAGAAAATTTTCATCAAACACATGCCCTTTCATCAAATTTTTCACTGCACTTACGACAATCTCTACACCCAAGATTACATATGCCAGAGCAAAGCACACAGCCGAAACAATTCCCGCAGAGGTGTCTTCTATTAAGATACCAATCAAAAACAAAATTGCTCCCACACCAATCTGGATAAAGGTTTTTCTATTTTCAGCAAAAATTGATTTTTTTTCTTTCTTTTTAGGAGCCTTCTCTTTTTTAGGAATGACTCGAACCTCTTCTTCAATATCAGCGCATATTTTTTGTATTTCCGGCAAAAGATTTTCTGTGTGTTCTCCCACTATAATTAACTGTTTGGTAGCATAAGTAATTACCGCTTCTTCCACATTCGGAAGCTCATTAATCTTTCGCTCCATCTTCGCTGCACAGTTGGCACAGCCTAAATTCTCCAATATGTACACTGTTTTTTTCATGCCTACAGGGACATTCACCTTACTGCTCTTAGCATGATGTCCGTGCTCGTGAGCATGGTCGTGATGATGCTCATGCGTGTGGTCGTGATGATGCTCGTGACCGCAGCCTTCGTGGTGATGCTCGTGGTCGTGATGTACTCTTTTTTCTTCCTGCATAATAACCCCTCCGTCTATAATTATCTTTTTCATGTTTATTTATTATTTTCATATGAACAATTATTCATATGTTCATTTATATAATAATCTTAATCGAAGGAATTGTCAATATATTACATTGAAATCCTACAAATTTCCTCCGGATATCCCCTATATCACCTTGTCATCTCCCATGCAGTAAATTCCAGCCGTACTGACATAATTAAAGGCGATACTAGTCTCATACTAATACCGCCTTGCCACTATTTCATTATTTTCTTCTATTCTATCTGCCAGTCAATCGGCTCCACACCATGTGCTTTCAGAAATTCATTTGTCTGACTGAAAGGTTTGCTTCCGAAAAATCCGCGATATGCGGAAAGCGGGCTCGGATGAGGCGCTTTCAAGATCAAATGATTCGGGTTGTTCAACATTGCCGCTTTTCTCTGCGCCGGGGCTCCCCACAGGATAAAGACAATGGGGCGATCCTGCCTATTCAGTGCCATGATTGCCGCGTCGGTAAATTCTTCCCAACCGATTCCCCGATGAGAATTGGCTTCGTGGGCACGCACAGTAAGTACCGTATTCAACATAAGCACCCCTTGCTCTGCCCATTTGGTAAGATAACCATGATTCGGAATCGTACACCCCAGATCATCGTTAAGCTCTTTATAAATATTCACAAGAGAGGGTGGAATATCTACGCCCTTTTTTACTGAGAAGCATAATCCGTGCGCCTGCCCGTGATTATGATACGGATCCTGCCCAAGAATTACCACTTTCACTTTACTTAACGGTGTCAAATGAAATGCATTAAAAATGTCATCCGCAGGCGGGAATATAAGATGTGTCCGGTACTCCTGATTCACCGTTTCAAATAATTTTTTATAATATGGCTTTTTAAACTCCTCCTTCAGAGCATCCAGCCAGTCATTATTGATTGCTGCCATAACTCCTCCTACAATCTTACAGATACGCCTTTGTTCCGCAAATATTCCTTCACTTCCCGAATTGTAAGTTCTTTATAATGAAAGAGGGATGCCGCAAGCGCCGCATCTGCTTTCCCTTCCGTCAATGCTTCATAGAAATGTTCTAATGTTCCCGCGCCTCCGGAAGCGATCACCGGAATTGACACTGCTTCCGCAATGGCTTTCGTAAGCTCCAGATCATATCCTGCCTTGGTACCGTCTCCATCCATACTGGTAAGAAGAATTTCTCCCGCTCCCAGACGCTCCACTTTTTGCGCCCATTCTACTGCATCAATCCCTACATCAATGCGTCCGCCGTTTTTATAAATATTCCAGCCGCTTCCATCTACTTTCTTCTTGGCATCAATTGCAACTACCACGCACTGACTTCCGAATTTATCTGCCGCATCCGAAATCAATCTCGGCGTATTGATGGCAGAAGAATTAATCGAGATTTTATCTGCTCCTTCTCTAAGAAGCGCTTTAAAATCATCTACCGTACGGATTCCTCCCCCTACGGTAAATGGAATAAATACATTCTCTGCCACTTTTCTCACCATATCGACAACCGTCTCTCTGCCGTCAGAAGACGCCGTGATGTCAAGAAATACAAGTTCGTCCGCTCCTTCTTTATCATATGCCATCCCGATTTCTACCGGATCTCCTGCATCTTTTAAATCTACAAAATTAACGCCCTTTACTACACGCCCGTTATGTACGTCCAGACAAGGAATAATTCTCTTCGTGTGCATCTTTCTTCCTCCGCCTATAATTCCACAAAATTCTGAAGTATCTGAATTCCAATGTCACTGCTCTTCTCCGGATGGAACTGACAGCCAAAGACCTGTCCCTTCTCCACAGATGCGTGAATACAAGTTCCATACTCCGCAGTTGCAGTCACAATTTCTTCCTCTTCTGCTTTCAGATAATAAGAATGTACAAAATACACATACGGTTCACTGGGAAGCCCTTTAAATAATTTTCCATTCCCGTGAAATTCCAGTGAATTCCATCCCATGTGCGGAATCTTAAGTCCAGAAGTCTCCGGAATGCGAAGAATCTCACCCTTTAAGATTCCAAGTCCGTCCACTTTCGGAGTCTCATCACTTCTTTCGAATAAAAGCTGCATTCCAAGACAGATTCCAAGAAACGGAATCTTCTTATCCACCACTTCATAGATCACATCTTTCAATCCATAATTTACGAGCTTCTCCATAGCATCGCCAAACGATCCTACTCCCGGAAGAATTACCTTATCCGCATGTAAGATTTCCTCTCTGTCTCTCGTAACCTTGACTTCCTGTCCAAGACGCTTCAACGCTTTCTCTACACTTTTAATATTTCCGGCATCATAATCTATGATCGCTATCATGCTGTATCCTGCCTTTCTCATTGATATAACTTTTATTTTACATCAAGAGTAAACCAAAATTCAACACCATTGTCATAATTGTTCACTCCATATTGCTGATGAAGTGATTTCATAATTGCTTTCACAATCGACAACCCAATTCCATTTCCTCCGTATTCTCTTGTGTGCGCCTTATCCACCTTGTAAAACTTATCCCATATATGCGGAAGATCCGCCTCCGGAATCGGAGTTCCTGTGTTAAAGACCGTTACTTTTACCCTCTCTTCATCCACAGCCATTTTCACTTCCACAACTCTGTCTCCATCTAAATGGTGGAACGCATTGCTCACATAATTCCGGATGACTTGCTCCGTTTTAAATTCATCCGCCCACACATAAACTTTTTCCTCTTGATGGAATATCACCTTTGCCTCTTGCTGTTTCGCTAAAATATCCATACTTTGGAGAACACCGCGAATCACTTCTGTCAGATCAAACCGCTCAAACTCAATCTCATCCACTCCAAATTCTAATTGATTCAAAGTCAAAAGATTTTTTACCATACGGTTCATTTTCTCCGCTTCATCCATAATCACATCACAGTAAAACTCCATGCTCTCCTTATCACAAGTAACGCCTTCTTTCAGCCCTTCCGCATAACCTTGGATCAGCGCAATCGGAGTCTTTAACTCATGAGACACATTTCCCATAAAATCATTACGCATCTGCTCCAGTTTTTCTTTTCTTTCAATGTCTTCTTGCAGTTGATTATTAGCGCTCTTCAACTCAGAAATCGTACTCTTTAATTTCTCAGACATGCGGTTAAAATTGGCTCCCAGTTCTCCAATCTCATTGACGCCTCCGCTTGTATATTTCGCCTCAAAATCCAGATCTGCCATACGATTGGACAAATCCGCCAGCTCACGGATCGGATTGGTAAGTTTCTTAGAAAAATACCACACAAAAATCCCGCACACGATAATCGCAACGCATCCCATGCTCATTAGGAAGCGGTTGGAAATGGAGGCGCTCTCTTGAATACTTTCCAATGGACTTCGTATCAAGAAATGGCTTCCGTCTCCAAATACTCCCCACATTTCAATATAATCGGTCTGCATCCATGGATCTTTCGCCTGATAGATCTGATAGTTCTTCGTACTTTCCAGTACCTTCCCTGTCTTCTGCGTCTGATTCAAAAGGTAGCCCATCAACTGATTTTTCAATAGATTCATGTCGCGTACATTGGTGATCACATCAATATCTTCACCGCTGATTCCTTCCAAGATTAAAAAGGAAATATTATGTTTTTCTGCCAGATTTTGTAGTCCCGTCATCGTATCCGTCTGCTTGATTGTTCCGGTTAAAAGTGCATCGTCCAACCGCTCATACATTTCCACAAACTCAGTCTCTTTGTTTTGGATATAATAAGGTCCCAAAAACTTCACATTTACCACAAACAGCACCATAAATACACACACGATCAATCCGGTAAATAATATAATCATCTGGCGTTTAATGGAACGTTTCATAGCTACTCCACCTCAAACTTATAGCCCATCCCCCAGATGGTTTTAATATAGTTCCCTTTCTCGCCCAGTTTGCTTCTCAGCTTTTTCACATGCGTATCGATGGTTCTTGCGTCTCCAAAATAATCGTAGTTCCATACATTATTTAAAATCTTTTCTCTGGATAACGCAATGCCTTGGTTTTCCACAAAATAAGTTAAGAGTTCAAACTCTTTAAAACTCAGATCGATCTCTTGTCCATCAATCTTCACCATATGAGCCGCTTTATCGATGAAAATTCCACCTGCATCCGTAACCTCTTCTTCCGAAACAACTCTGCTTCTTCTAAGGATCGCACCTACTCTCGCCACCAGAATCTTCGGACTGAACGGTTTGGAAATATATTCGTCCACTCCAAGCTGAAACCCTTGCAGTTCATCCCGCTCTTCCGAACGTGCAGTCAACATAATGATCGGCACCTTCGAAGACTGTCTTATTTCCCTACACACCTGCCAGCCATCCATCTTCGGCATCATGACATCCAAAATAAGAAGTGCAATGTCTTTCTCTTCATAGAAGAGTTCCATTGCCTCCAGACCGTCTCCTGCTTCCAGAACCTGATAACCTTCTCTTTCAAGGAAATCTCTGACTAACTTTCTCATTCTGCTCTCATCATCTACAACTAATATTTTAATCTTATCACCCATAACTTTTTGCTCCTGTCTCACTTGCGCCTGCTTTACCTGCGCTGTCTTAAAGTTATTCTCATATTAGCAGATAAATATGTCCGTTCTGTGAAGAAGTCCGGTTGATTTCTAACTAATTAAACCCCAATTTCCCGAGTTTATTCACATAATATGAATACACAAGCGTCATAACAATATTGCAGACCGTCAGCATTACAATCGCTGTCAGGCACCCGCCGAAATACATTTCCCCGAGAATACAGACGCATACTGCAACTAAAAGAAGCGTTCTTCCCACCGTATATGCTTTGTACGACGCTTCATAGATCACTCTCTTTTCCACTTCGTCACAGCTTCTGATCCAGTCCTTTTGAAAACGAAGATCCGCTGCGTCCCCATGCTTCATCGGATCTTTCTTCTGAATCTGCTTCACGGTTGCCACCTGATATATCGCACACACTGCACCTCCCAACAGGAAGAATACTGCCCCGATCAAAATCTGCACTGCGCCTTCTTTTCCTTTCCCCCACAGTCCAAATGCGAAAATCGCAATAGACAGATACTGTAAAACCGTACTTCCCGTCATTCCTATATTTCCCCAGAAGTCATATTGCCTATCCAATTCCTCCTGCTGTTCATCGTCATTGCTGTTCAGATACTGTCCGACGATTCCCTCTCCCTTGCGATAGCATACAATGCTGATTACCACTGATAATACGAAGAGAACTGCGAGAAGCAACACGGTATGTGTTCCGATCCACATTCGCATATCTGCAAATGCTGTCTGTAAATTTCCTTCTGCTGCAAACGTTCCCAAGCCGACAACCGCTCCGATTACACCTCCAAGGCACATCCATAGTAAAATTTTGATATAGGAATTTACTTTCTTTTTTGTCTTTACTTTATTTTTCGTCATTGTCCTCATCCTCCCAATAAATAAAAATGTCCTCTACTGATACTTCAAAAATCTGCGCCAGCTTAAGCGCCAATGTAACCGACGGAGAATAATCCCCTCTCTCGATCAGACTGATGGTCTGCCTTGACACGTGTGCCAGCTTCCCAAGTTCCGATTGATTTAAGTTTAATCTTGCCCGATGTTCCTTAAGTCTGTTCTCAAGTCCCATGATCACCTCTCCTTTCTTATCAAATCGCTCGTGACGTTAAAATAGCAACAGATGAAACACAGTTGCAAATGCCCACACACAAAACAGAATCCCCTCACACTTTGCCAGAATGTCTAAACTCTTATTTATCGCCTTCTCTTTCGTAAATAAAACTTGAGCATTCAATATGCTGAATGCAATAATCAAAAAAGGATAGCTTGAAATATTACTGTTATTTCCGTTATATAGAGAATAAAAATATCCCGCCCAGAAAAATACAAGAGCGATCAGTGTAAGTGGCTGAAATACCTTCGCATACGTGTCATTTCTCTCTTGAACAATTCCTTCTGCGGTTTTTGTAAAATTAGTATTTGTCATAGTTCAACGCTCCTCCCGATTCATTCTTCTTTGACAACTATATGTTTCAAAATGACAACTATTCTTGTCATCCTCAATATACCATATAACAACTTTCCTTGTCAATATATTTTGACAACTTTATTTGTCATTTCTCTTTTTCATACAATGACCACTATAAAGATGCGCAAAAAAGGACGGATTCAAAATCCGTCCTTTTTCCGCTCATGTTCAATACATTTTATTCTTCTTCATTCAACCCCAAAATCTCGCCTAACACTTCGATTATAATCTCATTTGTACAGGACTTCACATACCCCATCATATGCAGGGAAATTTCATCCTGTTTCTGAGCCTCTGTCAGCTGTTCATTGTGCTTGGTTTCATCGATCAGACGGATCAGCTGCGGTGTCAATTCCTCATAGATTTCTACGGTTGTCTCCGTCACTAATTTTCTTAAATCTTCTTTCTTAACCGGTACCATTCTATTTCTCCTTCGTCACACTCGAAAATATTTCGTCTTATTAGTATTACACGCGCAGACTTCTCACCTTGAAATCTCGCTCCGCTTCTCTCTTCTGATCTTTTTTAGCAATATCCTGCCGTTTGTCGTAGAGCTTCTTACCTTTTGCAAGACCAATCTCCACTTTTACAAGGCTTCCTTTAAAATAAACCTTTAAAGGCACAATGGACATTCCCTTTTCCTTTGTCTTTCCGAGCATTTTGTTGATCTCTGCCTTGTGAAGCAGAAGCTTTCTTACACGAAGCGGATCTTTATTGAAAATATTTCCTTTCTCGTATGGGCTGATATGCATTCCATAAATAAACATTTCTCCGTTTTCTACACGGATAAAGGACTCTTTGATACTGCATTTTCCCATTCGCAGAGATTTCACCTCTGTTCCGTGAAGGGCAATGCCCGCCTCGTAAGTATCTAAAATAAAATAGTCATGATACGCTTTCTTATTATTGGCGATCAGTTTCCCATTCGTCTTTGCCATTTTCTATATCTCCTTCATTTGCAATCTCAAAATCAATCGTGCGGAGCACTTTGTCCGCTCCAATCACGCGCACGAAAATTCTCTGTCCCAACTTATATGTTATGCCGGTGTGGACGCCCACCATTTCATGGCGTTCCTTCACATAATCATAATGGTCGTCCGTCATATTCATCACATGAACAAGTCCTTCTACGGTATTATCAAGCTCCACATACATTCCCCAACCGGTAATACCGGAAATAATTCCGCTTTGGGCTTCCCCGATATGTGCTGCCATGTATTCTACTTTTTTAAGCTTCACGGTCTCGCGTTCTGCCTCTTCTGCTCTTCTTTCACGTTCACTGGCCTGCTTGGTCACTTCCGGAAGTATCGCCTCGTAATGCTCCCGCTTTGCCTCATTCATCCGTCCCCTTAAATTATCTTTGATGATCCGATGAATCTGAAGATCAGGATATCTTCGGATTGGAGACGTAAAATGTGTATAATAATTTGCCGCAAGACCAAAATGCCCGATATTTTCCGGCGTATACTTCGCCTGCTTCATTGAACGAAGAGCAAGTCTGCTGATTAACGCTTCCTCCGGCGTCCCCTCTACTTTTCCAAGAAGCTTCTGCACTTCCTTGGGGCGGATCTCATTTGCGCCAATGTGCATGGAATATCCGAAATTGTTGATAAATGTAGCAAGTGTATGGATCTTTTCATCATCCGGCGTCTCGTGTGTCCGGTAGATGAACGGAAGCTCCTGCCAGAAATAATCCTCTGCAACCGTCTCATTTGCAAGAAGCATAAAATCCTCAATAAGCTTGGTTGCCACATTTCGCTCATACGGACGAATCTCTATCGGTCTTCCCTGTTCATCTAAGATAATCTTCGACTCCGGAAAATCAAAATCAATGGAACCTCTTTTCTTTCTCCGCTTCCTTAGTATAGCAGACAATTCTGCCATTTGATCAAACATTGGTACAAAATCTTTATATTTCTTTCGTTCTTCTTCGTCATGATCTTCTAAAATCTTCTTTACACTCGTATACGTCATTCTTTCATTTACATGAATCACGGTTTCTGCAATCTCATGGTCAACTACGACGCCTTCTTCATTAACCGTCATAATACAACTAAGCGCCAACCGGTCTTCTCCTGCGTTTAGTGAACACATTCCATTGGATAATGTATGGGGAAGCATAGGAATCACGCGATCTACCAGATACACACTTGTCCCCCGCTCGTAAGCCTCACGGTCAAGAGCGCTGTTTTCCTGCACATAATTGGTAACATCTGCAATATGAACTCCGAGAACATAATGTTCTCCTTCTTTCACTACAGATACCGCATCATCCAGATCCTTGGCGTCCTCACCATCAATCGTCACCATCTGCCAGTCTCTTAAATCTTTTCTTCCTGCCATATCTGCTTCGCTCACCGGTTTCGCCACCCGCTCCGCTTGATTGAGCACCTTCTGCGGAAATTCAACCGGAAGATCATATGCCTTTACAATCGACATAATATCAACCCCCGGATCATTTACATGACCGATGATTTCCTGCACAACGCCTTCCGGCTTATGGCGGTCGTCACCATAGCTTGTAAGCTCCACCAGCACCTTATGCCCGTCTACCGCCCCTTTCGATTTTTCAACCGGAATAAAAATATCCTTTACGATTTTCTGATCATCCGGAATAACAAATCCGTAACTTTTCCCCCGCTTCATTTGATAGAGACCGACTACTTTTTTCAAACCTCTCTCTACAATATGCGTAATTTTTCCTTCTCGGCTTTTTCCTTCCGGCTCTCGGATGATCGTAAATTCTACGGTATCTCCGTCAAATGCACCGTTTATATTTTCTTCCGCTACAAAGACATCCGGACTTTCATCCTCCATCATAATAAACCCAAAGCCTTTTAAATTACCGCGATAAACACCTATCAGCTTCTTAGCCTCACCCTTACAGTATTTTCCGCGCTTGGACAGATAAATCTTTCCTTCTTTCTCCAACGCTTCCAAAATCTTTCGAAGCTCATCTCTATTTTCCTTTGGAACCTGCAAAAGCATTGCAAGCTCTTTGAATTTCATAGGTGTGTACAGGCTATCACACATCAGATCATATACTACTTTTTTTCTTTTCTCAAATCCCTTGTCCACTGCTTACAAGTCCTCCCTTTTCTTTCTTGTTTATAAAACAAAAAAAGACACCCCTTTTTACAGGAGTGCCCAATTGCTCTCTAAAATACTTCTGCTTACGCAAATACTTTTAAATTCAACACTGCTGCCAGTACAATAAACAGAACCGCCAGAAACTTTGTAGATTTCACAAGTGCGCCTTCCATAGAACGTCCCTTGTTCTGTCCCCAATAAGAATCTGCCATACCGCTGATTGTTCCGAGCCCTGCTGATTTACCTTCCTGTAATAATACGATCGCAGATAACGCGATACAATCTATTGCAAATATAATCATTAAAACTGTCTTTAAAATTTCCACCTTTTTACACCTCCTGCGGATAAACCATACTTAGTGTACCACATAGAAGTGAGGATGGCAAGTGTTAATTTGGGACGTAGCCTTTTTGCAAAAGTCTACGTCCCAAATTGTCAAATGACCTGTCCTAAAATGGATTTTTATATTCTGCCACATCCGCCAGCCGCTCTTCAATTCTCAATAATTGATTATATTTTTCCACACGTTCTGACCGGCACGGAGCTCCTGTCTTAATCTGCCCTGCATTAAACGCAACAGCAAGATCCGCAATAAACGAATCTACCGTCTCCCCTGACCTGTGGGAAATAATCGTGCGATACCCCGATGTCTTTGCCAGCTCTATGGCGTCAAATGCCTCTGTCAACGTACCGATCTGATTCACTTTTATTAAAATAGCATTGGCAGCTTTCCTATGAATTCCTTTCTGCAAACGTTTCGTGTTTGTCACAAACAGGTCGTCTCCTACCAGTTGAACATTAAGCCCCAGTCTCGTTGTAAGAAGTTCCCATCCATCCCAGTCTTCTTCATCCAAAGGATCTTCCAATGATACAATGGGAAATTCTTCCAACAACTCTTCATAATAATCGATGAGTTCTTCCGCAGAACGTACTGCCGCTTCTCCCTGTTCTGTCTTTTCTCCTTCGAATACATACTTTTTAAATTTCTGGTCATATAATTCTGTTGCTGCAATATCAAGTGCAAAACATATATCCTTTCCTGTCTGATATCCTGCTTTTTCCACTGCATTTTTTATCCACCGAAGAGCAGCTTTGGCATCGGGAAGGTTCGGTGCAAAACCGCCTTCATCCCCAACCGCTGTGGAAAATCCTGCGTCTTTCAACAGTTTCTTTAACGTGTGATAAACTTCCGCACACATACGTAAACCTTCTTTAAAGCTGCTTGCACCAACCGGTAAAATCATAAATTCTTGAATATCGATACTGTTATCGGCATGTTTTCCACCATTTATAATATTCATCATTGGCACAGGGAGTCTTTTTGCGTTTACTCCTCCAAGATAAGCGTACAACGGAAGTCCAAGGGATGCTGCCCCCGCCCGCGCTACTGCCATAGAAACGCCTAAGATTGCGTTCGCTCCTAAATTGGACTTATCCTTTGTTCCGTCCAATTGAATAAGCACCTCGTCAATTTCCGCCTGATCGAAAATATTCATCCCTATGATTGCCGGCGCAATTCTCGCATTGACATGATCTACTGCCATTTCTACGCCCAAACCGCCGTATCGTTCTTCAATATCCCGAAGTTCTAACGCCTCGAACTGCCCCGTAGATGCGCCCGATGGAACTGCGGCTCTTCCACAGAATTCATCTCCCGCCAGCACTTCAACTTCTATCGTCGGATTCCCGCGGGAATCTAAGATTTCTCTTGCGTAAATATCTGTAATCGGCAAATATTTATACATAAGTTCTCCTTCCTTTTTCACATGATTCTATAGTATGTGTCAATTTCAAAAAACTCATGCAAAAGAAAATTCGGGACAGATTTTTATCTGTCCCGAATCACTTTTTCATTCATTATTCAACAATCAAGCCTTCTGCTTTAATCACATCTACCACCTGATTTACATATTTCTCGCACAACTCGTCTGTGGCTGCTTCTACCATTACACGAAGCACCGGCTCGGTTCCACTTTCTCTTACAAGAATACGTCCGTCATCGCCAAGCGCTTTGGTCACTTCTTCGACTGCTTTTACGACTTCTTTGTTCTCTCTTGCAGTCTGTTTATCAGCTACCCGCACATTTTTCAGAAGCTGTGGATAGATCTTCACTTCTTCCGCCAATTTACTAAGGCTTAATTTTCTCTCCAGTATAACTTCCATAATCATAAGAGAAGTCAAGATTCCATCTCCGGTTGTGGCATGTTTACTGAAAATAATATGTCCGGACTGTTCTCCGCCAAGTGAGTAATCGTTTCTCACCATATTTTCATAGACATATTTGTCTCCAACTGCGGTCTTTTCATATTTCATTCCAATCTTGTCACAAGCTTTGTAAAGACCTAAATTTGACATAATCGTTGTCACAATGGTGTTTCCGTTCAATCTTCCGTTTTCTTTTAAATATTTTCCACAGATATAAAGGATCAGATCTCCGTCAATTACATTACCATTTTCATCCACTGCAATACAGCGGTCCGCATCACCATCATATGCAAATCCAACGTCCAGCTGGTTGTCTTTTACGTATTTCTGAAGCACTTCAATATGTGTAGAACCGCAGTTCGTATTAATGTTTGTTCCATCCGGCTCACAGTTGATCACATAAGTTTTTGCGCCCAATGCATCATAGACACTTTTCGCAATGGCAAATGCACTTCCGTTCGAGCAGTCAAGACCAACTTTCATATCCTCGAAAGAACGTGTTGCAAGAGAGATCAAATATCCGATATAACGATTTCTTCCTGCTGCATAGTCCACGGTACGTCCGATTTCTTCCTTCTTTGCCAAAGGAAGTTCTGCAATCTCGCCGTCAATATACGCCTCAATCTTCTCCTCAACCTCAGCTTCCAGCTTATGTCCTTTTCCATTGATCACTTTGATTCCATTGTCATAAAATGGGTTGTGACTTGCAGAAATCATGATTCCACAGTCAAAATTATCAGTTCTTGTCACATAAGACACACTCGGTGTTGTCGTAACATGCAGAAGGTAAACGTTCGCTCCTGACGCGGTAAGTCCTGCGACAAGCGCATATTCAAACATATAACTGCTTCTTCTTGTATCTTTTCCAATCACTACACGGGCTTTATGATCTCGTCCGTAATACCATCCGAGGAAGCGGCCTACCTTAAATGCATGTTCTACTGTCAATACTTCATTGGCTTCTCCACGGAATCCGTCTGTTCCAAAATATTTTCCCATAGTGAAATCTCCTTTTTCATTTGGCTTATTTACCGTTTTTTTTGCACAATCAGCTTTGCACGTCTGTTATTATATAGCTTTTTTATAAGATATGCAAGAAAAATATGAAAAAACCTACCTACAGAAAACATTTCAAACGTTCCGTAAAATTCTATACCTCTTCGGTAATTCCCCTCGGCATACATCCAATTCTCGCACCTCGACCATATTTTCTCGCCGCATAAATAAATGCTTCTACATTTGCTTTCGGTGTTCCGATTGGAAGCTGACATCCGGTGTTCAAAATAAAGCCCGCCGGACTATCCGCACATTTTATAATACATTCTTTGCAAGATGCGATGACTTCATCAATGGTTCCTTCTTTCATCACATCCACCGGAGGTACATTTCCCGCAATTCTCATACGGTCTCCCACTGCTTTTTTTGCAACTTCCAGATCTTCGCAGTTGTCAATACTGAATGAAAATAATCCGGCATCTGCAAGATCACTCCAGATTGGACTCGTCTTTCCACAGATATGCGCTCCCGGCGCCGATCCCATAATCTTTTTCGTACCATCGATCAATTTCTTAATATATGGAAGGGAATATTCATCAAATTGAGACTTACTGATCACATCCATACAAGTAACCGGATCTGAAAAATTGGTTCCTACCGGACCAAATTCATGGTAAAAGGCTTCAAACCATTTCAGAGAACACTCCACGGTAAGATCCAGAAGCTTGTGAAGCATTTCCGGATTTTTTCTCGTATCTTTCAACACCTTCTCCACCGGGCGCACCGCGATAGCTGTTGATATTGGTCCCGCTACACTGGTCGTCATGCTGACATCTGGAAATCGATCCTTTAATCTTTTCGCACTTTCTAAGATTGGGGCAAGTTTGGGATTCTTATATGGATCCGTAACTTCTAATTTATCAAAATCTGCATAATCCTGAAGTACATGTTTTTCCACATAGTCAATTCCATGCTCAGGCGCATTTAGAACCGAGCCTAAGGCTCCTCCGATTGTTTTAAGTCCCAGTCCCACATTAAAGCTGTCCAAGCCAAACTCATCCCGTCTTCTTCGAATGACTTCACTCTTCACTTCAAAATCTTTTGCGAACTGTGTCGTTGTAAAGCCAAAGATATCCGCCATTGCCGGATCCGGCGCCTGCAAAGTATAAGGAATATAATCAACCTCTTCCCCTGCATTATACGCTTTCATCCTCTCCGCCGCAGTCATTTCATCTTTCTGTTCGCTCATTAACTTTTTTAGTTCCGCATAATCCATAATACTCCCTCCTCACATTCTCAGGTTTTCATATTTATGATGGGAAAATCATACACTCAGTAAAAATCCGCTCATAATTCTCTGTTTCTGCCAGTTCCATATATTCCATCTGCTCTGCCAGCTCTTCCATTTCTCTTTTGATTTTTTCAGACATCAACGTCATATAAGCGCCTGTCTTTGAAGAATTTCCTACATAAACCAGCTTATCTTCTACCACTTTTGGCAAAATACCGGTTCCGGTTAAAGAATCAGCCGGAAGATGTGCCCCAAACTGACCTGCGATCATAACTTTGTCTAACTCTTCCATTTGAATTCCCGCCTTATTGCAAAGCGCGGTAAATCCTGATAAAATCGCCCCTTTTGCAAGCTGTACCTGTCTGACATCCCCTTGTGTGATCAAAAGTTCCGGTTCTTCCTTAAGAATAAATTCTCGTTTTGTCCCATTCATGCGAATCATGGAATAGCGATAATCTGTTTCCTCCAATTTCTCCTTCTTTATAAAAACGCCCGTTTTCTTCACGATCCCGCTCTTTAGAAGTTCTCTAAGCACAGCCAAAATACCGCTTCCACAGATTCCTACCGGCGTCTGATCTCCGATTACTTTTAAAGAAATTCCCTTTTCGGAAATCTCCACATCCTCTACTGCACCTTCCGTTGCACGCATTCCGGAACTAATATTCATTCCTTCCAACGCCGGTCCTGCCGCACAGGAACAGCATAGAAGTTTCCCCTTACTTGCCAGTACGATCTCTCCATTTGTTCCAATATCAATAAATAGCACATTCCCTTTTGCATTTTGCATTTCACATACGTACGCCCCCGCAACAATATCTGCGCCGATATAGGCGGACACCTGAGGAAGACAATATAAAATCGTATTTTCTCCCGCCTCAATTCCGATTTCTTTTGCAGGAAGTGTTTGCGCACTTAAAAATTCCGGCTTGTATGGAGCTCTTCCGATGGATCTTGCATCTACGCCAAGAAGCATATGCATCATAGTACAGTTGGCAGCTACATCGATTTCACGAATGTCTCTTCGATTGACTCCTGCCTCCTGACACACTTCCCCTAACATAGCATTGATTGATTTTACGATTGCCTCCTGAAGTTCTCTTGCGCCGGTCTCCGGATTCTCATATTCATAAGTAATTCTTGTCAACACATCAAGTCCAAAATGCTTCTGTGCATTGATCATCGACGCATTGGCAATTTCTTTTCCTGTTTGAAGATCGATAAGCGCAGTAACAACGGTTGTCGTACCGATATCAATTGCCACACCATACCCATTCTCATATACATCCCTCTGAAATTCCGGAATATATCCGCCGGTAAGAACTTTATGTTTTCGTTCCTTCTGTAAAAGCGCTATTTCAACATCACCGGTAACTTCTGCCAAACAGGAAAGCCTTATTCCATCGGCAAGTTCCTCTTCTTTCAACACTTTCTTTTCCGTCTCAGACTCCTCCGACAAGGAGCCTTTTAAAACTTTTACTTTGCATTTTCCACAAATACCTTTTCCACTGCAGGCATTATCCACAAAAATGCCTGCATCCAGAAGTGTCTGTAAAAGATTCGCTCCGTTTTTACAGGGAACTTTTATTGGATCCTGCGGATGTTCCTTGGTTTCCATTGGTCTGACTAAAATTTCTGCCATCCTTTATGCCTCCTCACTTAGGCATTTTAAAATAGCCTGTATATTCTTAATTGGAGATTTCATTCCTAATCCGCACGCCGGAGAAATAATATCCGAACCATTTTTTACACAATTTTTCGTCAGAATGGCAACACGCTCCGGTTCACCGAATTCTAAGGTGTATGTGCTGACATTACCCATCAGCACGCGATCATGAAGATGGGCTCTTGCTTCTTTCATCGGCACAACTGAATCAAAGCTTAATGCACTGCTTTTCACTTCATTGATCTCATTGTACACCGATCCCATATGTCCACATATGTGAACAATCGTGCCAAGTCCGGCTGTCTGAAGACCATCCAGCAACTTATTTAAATAAGTAACTGCAAATTCTTTAAAATATTTCGGTCCCAAAATCTCTCCTGTTCCACTTGGATCGGAAATTGCAATCACATCTGCTCCGGCTTCTATCTGAGCTTTTCCAAATGCAATGAGCTGGTCTGTGACAAACTCCATATACGCATGAGCCTCTTTATTTTTCTTACGCAGTTCTTTATAAAAGATTACGGGCTCCATTAAGGAACTGGCTGTACTGATCGGTCCGGTCAGGTTGCCGACAATTGGAACTTCCGATGTTTCTTCTTTCAAAATACGGATTGCATCTGTCACCACTTTTGCTCTTCCTTTTGTCACATCCACAGGAACAAGTTTCCCATAATCACTAACAGAATCCATCACATATTCAATAACATGAGGCTCATAAATCTTCGTCCCCATATCTACCTTAGCGCCCATTTCCTCTGCTTCCACTGTCATACAAAATGGCACGCCATAATTCTCGAAGCATCCCTTTTCGTACACAGCTTTCGCAAGCTCAGCCATTTGTCTTGCGTCATTATGTGCCTCCGGAAGATAAACTTTCACCGCATCCATCAAATCTGTTGTGATCATATTCATCATCCCGCCAGGGCAAATACAAGCCGGACGATCCACCGGCTCTCCTTCCAATATATTTTTCAGTCTCTCTTTCGGTGTTAACATCATCGTCTCCTATGCAATATTCAACATTTCTTTCGCTGCTTTTACCGCCTCTACAGCATTCGCTGTATATGAGTCTGCACCGATCTTATCTGCAAACTTCTGTGAAATCGGTCCGCCGCCGATCATTACTTTCACCTGATCACGGATGCCTGCTTCCTTCAGAAGATTAATAACAGTCTCCATTCCTCCCATTGTTGTTGTCATCAACGTTGACATACAGACAATATCCGCATGATTTTCAATAGCAGTATCAACAAATTTCTGAAGCGGAACGTCTCTTCCAAGATCAATCATTTCGAAACCAGCGGTTTCCATCATAATCTTCACTAGATTCTTTCCAATATCATGAGTGTCTCCTTCCACAACTCCGATTACCGCTTTCACCTTGTCTTCACTGGATGTTTCCGGCAAATGAGGGCGCAAAATATCAAGACCTACATACATTGCATCGGAGCAAAGAAGCACGTCGGTTACAAAATACTCTTCAGCTTCATATAATTCGCTGGCGCGATTCATACCGTCTACAAGTCCATCCATAATTCCGTCAAATGCAGGGAATCCCGCTTCCAAATATTCCTTCGCCGCTTCTTCTACATCATCCTCTTCCATCTCTACTACACCATCAGATAAACGTTTTAATAATTCCTCTTTTAACTTTTCCATCTCTCTGTCCTCCATTTATTGTAATTTTATTGCTTTAATTTTTCCATTTTCTAACATATATTGAATATTTTTAATACACATTTGACCTGTAAGTTTCACTTTGCCGATCACCTCGATACAAGCCTCTCCATACCGCATTGGCGCAGATAACTCCACATCTTCAAGACTCGCTTTCTCTGTTCCCAAAAGTGCAAATGTTGTCTTCGGGCATAACATGATCAATAATTTATCATCCGCTTTCTTTTCCAATTCTTTTACAAATTCGCCGGTAAAATCATTTACCACCTGCTCTGCCATCTTCGGTCCCAAAATATTGACTCCGCCGGATGAATCTGCATAACTTACCATATCCACTCCATATTTTTTCGCTTCATCAATAAATCTTAAGACTTCCCTTCCCAACTTCCAGAACACTTCCTTCATAATCTCCGGTTTCTTACGCATCCCCTTAAATACATATCTTGCATCAATCAACACATTTAAAATAGTAAATGGACCAGACACTTGCAAAACAACGTGTTCTCCTTCTTCTCGCAGCTTCTGACATGCTAAAAGCACTTCATGAATTCTTCCGGTACTGTAATCAACCTCCGGAAGATTCAACAATTCTTCTACCTCTGTACAGAGATATTCTTTGGCACGGGGACCCGTCTTTTCATTTCCATAATTGATGATACCTCCCATCGCCTCAGCTTCTACAGTATGACAGAAAGGGAGTTCACAAAATGGAGCGTTGTCATGTTCCTTCAATGCCTTGGAAAGCTTCGCCATTGTATCACAGTGTAGATACGCATCCGGGAAGCAAAGTCCCAATCCTTCTGTCACTTCTCCGTTAATTCCTGCTGAATTGTCATAGGTACAATTAAAATCTTTTATTTCCCCCACAGTGTCTTTTCCTCCTTTATCTCATTTTTAAACTACTCCATCCCTTTTGGCATTCTTCCCATTCGTGCACCTCTCCCATAGGTTTTGGCAGCATAAATAAAAGCATCTATATTCTCTTGACTTGTTCCTATTGGGAGCTGACATCCCGTCATCAGCATATGTCCACATGGATTATCTGCACTCTTTTTCAGCACTTCCTTTGCAGCCTCAATTACATCATCAATGGTTCCATTACGCATTACTTGCACCGGTGCTATGTTTCCTGATAAAAACACCCTTTCCCCCATGACTTCTTTTGCTTCTCTCATGTCCTCGCAATTATCTAAGCTAAAATTATCAACGCCTATTTCCATTAAATCATTCCATATTTTTTTCGTATGTCCACATATATGTAGCGATGGATTGTTCCCTGATATTCTTTTTATCTCTTTAAACAATTTTGTTAAATAAGGTTTTGAAAACTCTTTAAAATATTTCATTCCTAGAATATCCGTTGTGGTAACCGGATCTGAAATGCCAACACTACACTCACCCATTTGTTCACAGAACATTCTCACCCATTCCAAAGAACATTCCACGCTATAATCCAGTAACAGATGAAGTTTTTCCGGTTCCTTGCGCACATCTCGCAAAACTTTTTCTACAGGTCTCATTGCAATTGCTGTAGAAATAGGACCTGCCACATCGGTAGATACACCCATTTCTGGAAAAATTTCTTTTATCTTTGATATTTCATCCAATTTTCTTTTTACTAAGTCACTTCCATGCATTAAAGAAAATGGATCTATACTTCCTAATGAATCATAAGTTTGCATACAATATTCTTGAACATAATCGCTGGACTCCTCTGGATAAAACATTACTGATCCTGCAACTTCTGCAATACCGCGAAGCCCCATAGATGCCGACAATCCAGAAAAACCATATTGTTCTTTTTTTCTTCGAATGATTTCACATCGTAAATCAAAAGAACGCATCATATCCCCACGTGTGTATCCCCAAATATGAGCCATTGCATCATCCGGCGCCAATAAGCCATATGGAACACAATCTACCTCCTCACCTTGCAAATATTTTTGCATTCTTTCATCAGGAGTCATTTCCGTCTTTAATTCACTTATTTTTTTATATAATTCCAAGCGATCCATCTTTATCTCCTAGCTATAATGCTACTTCATTTTTCTGTATACCCATCGTCCCACACTATCTATTAACTGTACAAAAATCACTAAAATTCCTGCTGTTAATGTCATTACTACATTATTAAACTTTTGATATCCATATGTAACTGCTACAGAGCCAATTCCACCTGCTCCCATTACTCCTGCCATTGCTGTTGCACCTAAAATAGAAATTGTAGCCAAAATAATCCCAGAAATAATTGCCGGTAAAGCTTCTGACAGCATTACTCGAAATACAACTTGAGTCTCTGTTATTCCGAATGATTTCATTGCCTCTATCAGCCCACCATCAACTTCCTGCATTGCATTTTCGATTAGCTTCCCAATAAATGCACTAGCCGAAACAATTAATGGTACCACAGCCGCCTTAACCCCTATTGAAGTTCCTGCTACAAACTTAGTAAAAGGCAATAAGAAAATCATTAAAATAAGAAAAGGAAAAGAGCGAATTACATTCACAATAAAACTAACAAAGCCATACACATATTTGTTGGGATGAATTCCGTTCACATTACTTACTAACAAAATAACTGCAATTAAAAAGCCCAGAATCGTCCCTACTATAGTCGTAATCACAACCATCTGTATTGTTGCTATAAATGCTGGCTGTAATATTCGTTCCCAAAAATTCAATTGATAATCTGTCAAAAATGCTGACATAACTATACCTCCCGACCTCCATAATATCGCCATATAACATCTGTATTTTCTAAATATCGTTCAACCTCTTTTTTGTGTTCATCAGGAAAATTAATAATTAGTGAACCCAAATATCTATCTCGATACCTTTCCATTTCGCCATTAACAATTTTCAAATCAATTCCTAATTCACGGGACATTTTACTAATCACAACACCGGAATCGGTACCTTCTGAGAGCATTATTTGAACATTTACACCTCCATCTTTGATCTGAATCTGTTCTTCACCCAAAAAGGTCTTTAATTCCTCCGGTTGATTCAAAAACATTTCATCGACTTTTCCCGATACTACTAATTTCCCCTTATCCAATAATGTGACCTTTTCACAAATATCTTTTATTACAGACATTTGATGAGTAACGACAATAATGGTAATACCCAGCTTTTCATTGATATCTCTTAATAGTTTTAAAATCGAACGAGTTGTAACAGGATCTAATGCTGACGTAGCCTCATCACTCAAAAGTATTTTAGGCTCCATTGATAACGCCCTTGCAATCGCTACCCTTTGCTTTTGTCCACCTGACAATTGTCTTGGTCGCTGATTCAGCTTGTCAGATATACCTACCAGTTCCGCTAATTCCTTTACACGTTGATCAATTACTTTCTTATCATATTTCCAACATCTCATCGGAAATGCAATATTCTCATACACTGTTTTTCGACTTAGCATTGGAAAATGTTGAAAAATCATTGATACATTCTTACGAAAATCTCTCATTTCTTTTACGGATAGATCCTTTACTTCTGTATTGTCCACTTTTATACTTCCTTCTGTATAAGTCTCTAATCCATTAATACATCGTAACAATGTTGATTTTCCTGCACCGCTGCGACCTACTAATCCATAAATTTCTCCATCATTGATCTGTAAATCTATATTTTCTAAAACCATTAAATCTCCAAATGATTTTTGAAGTCCTTTTATCTCAATCATCGCTATACTGCACCTCATTATAATTTTCACACATATAAAAAGGGGCATATAACTGCCCCTGTCGTATCACTTAGAAAATTGCTTTAAAGCCTGTTGTTTCCGGTACTGCTTTTTTAGCAGAATCCGAACTATATGCTTTCATGATATCTTTAGCCCACTGTGTATCAGCATTCTCTTTCGAAAAGCACATTCCTTCTGCCAAAGAGTCATCTTCAAAACTTTTCAACAAGTTTTTAGTTGGATCTACTCCAGCGGATGCCATAGTATTCGATGTTCCAATTATCAAAGTATAATCATCCATATTTTTATATTTTGTATGATCTGCCTGAACAAACTCCCAATTGTGAGGATTTTCAACAATATCTGCGATATCATAAAATTCTTTTTCCTCATCTGTCAGTTTGATTAAACCAACACTTTCCAATCTTTTCAAGTCTTCGCTGATATTTGATGCATCTTGTGCTATACCTACAAGACCTCCATCCGGAAGTTCTTCCAGACTATCAGCTTTTACGGAATAAATACCAGCCCAGAAATTCCACAATTTTGGCTCTGCCATAACAATCTCTGTACCATTTTCCTCATTATAGGTATCAAGGAATGGTTCATGCTGATATAAATTTGCATCTAAAGAGCCCTCAACCAAAGCTTGATTCGGAAGAAAATAATCATCAAATGATTTAATTTCCACTTCATAACCCATTTCTTCCAATGCTTCTACACCCGATTCTGCCAAATCAATTGACACTGTCGAAGTACCGATCACTAAATGCTTCTTATCTTCTTTCTTGTCCGCATCTGCTGCATCATCTTTGCTGCCACATCCTGCCAACATCGTTAACACCATCATCGATGTCAGCAATAAACTAACCACTTTCTTTTTCATAACGCTTTCTCCTTATATAGCATTTTATAGAATTTTATAACATTATATCTCGTTTTTTATGCGTCAGCCAATCAATAATATTTATATGAACATCACATTTATAGTTTTCATCTATATGCAAGAACTTCTATAAATAAAAAACAAGAGAAAACACACGGTATGGTATGCTTCCTCTTATTTTCTTCTCTATAATCCTCGGACAATCCTTCTTAAGTCCGTCGTATAGAATGCATTATCTTCAAAAAATGTCTGCACCGGCTCTGTGGACAAAATTTCTCCTTCAAACAAAAGACTGCATACGTCCGCATAGTCTGCCGCGAACTCCACATCGTGTGTCACACACAATACCGTATGCCCCTGTTCCACATAAGCACGCAGATAATCTCCAATCTGTTTTTTAGCTTCCACATCCAGCCCTTTTGTCGGTTCATCAAGAAGCAGTAGTTCCGGTCCACCGGAAAGTACCATGGCAAGTCCTAGTCTTTGCTGTTCACCTCCGCTTAGATCATATGGGTGCTGATTCTTAAGTTCTGTGAGCTTCAAAGACTGCGCCAACATTTCACTACATCCCGCATCTTTCAATTCCTCTTCTACCGTATCCCTTGAAAACATTGCTTTCGGATTCTGTGGAAGAAGCGCTGTGATCGGACGTTTTCTCTCTTTTCCCAGACGAATCTTCCCTCTGGAAGCATACTGACGTTTCCCGAGAATGGATAGAAGGGTAGTTTTCCCGCTTCCATTTCCTCCCAATATTACATGAAATTCCCCTTTCTCGATTCGAAGTGTCAAGCCTTTTAGGATAAAGGGTGTCTGCTTTTGATATTGAAACCAAATATGATCTACAAGAAGACAGGAATTTTCCCTATCCATTCCTTCTCCACGTGTTTTTTCAAACGTACGCCCTACGCAGATTTTTTTCACATTTTCCCATCGATTCTTATCCTTAACATCTCCGGTCATTTGAAGAAGGTAATCTTCTATATACTGTCTTCCATCCCGCACAGTCAGCGGATATTCTCTGCTGACTCCTCTCAGCGAAAATGCGATCCGCACTGCTGCCGGCAGCGCTTTCAAATACGCCGGCTCTTCCGTTAACACATAATTTACATACCCATTCACTTCTCCTGCATATTCTAATTTCCCGTCTTTCATATAAATCACACGATCGGCGAGAGGAAGCATTTCTTCTAAATGATGCTCACTTAAAAGAACCGCTATACCAAGCTCCCGGTTCACGCGCACCAACACATCAAGGAAATTTTTCCGCGCCAACGGGTCTAACTGAGAGACCGGCTCATCAAGCAGCAAAAGCTTCGGTCGCATTGCAATCACAGATGCCAGATTAAGAAGCTGCTTCTGTCCGCCGCTAATTTCATGTACGGATGCATCAATCCACTCATCAATCCCAAAAAACAATGCGGTCTCCGCCACGCGTCTTCTGATCACTTCTGTCGGAAGACCTATATTTTCAAGTCCAAATGCAAGCTCATGGCGCACCGTATCCGTGACAATCTGATTGTCGGGATTTTGAAATACATAGCCGATTTCCTTCGCAGGACGCTTGGTCACACTGCCCTTTCGCTCACCAATCGGAGCAATCTCTGCTTTCATACAACGAAGCAATGTTGTCTTCCCGCATCCCGACGGTCCACATAGAAGAACAAATTCTCCTTCCCCAATTGCCAGATCAATTCCGTGCAGAATTTCTTTTCCACTTGGATATGCAAATGTCAAACCCTTTATATCCATAACGCTCATGACGTTCTTCCTCCTTTTCGGAATACTTCTGTTCCAATGGGCAGCAGCAAAAATGCAACAAGCAATATAGCTCCTATCCCTTCTACATACCACTTTCGAACTGTCCAATGTAACGTCGGGTAATAAGAAAAGGCTTCCCCTGTTCCTACCACTTCACAGATAGCTGCTATATATAAAATCACCATCATTATTAAAAAAGCAATATCAAAATGATAAAACCGGTACTTCTGGTAAGAACTTCTCCTTCCTTCTCCATATCCTCTCGCTTTCATTGCATCCGCAGTCTCTATTCCATCTTCCATACTCCACTCAAGAAGGCTCGACACCTGCCTCATACTTCTGGAAAAGCGAACTTTTGGCGACTGTTTCTCCTCTCCATCCTCCACCATCTGCGCCGCATGGATGCAGCGGATCTTATATCGAGTCTCCGGGAAAAGCTTCAGGATCATAGACAATAGCAGTGCCACTGTCTGGAATCTTCGCCCAAACAAATACAGAAATTTATCATTGGGCACAATTGCAGTAAAGCATCGGAACCATAAAATTACCGTTCCCAGCATAAGTCCGTTCATCAATCCATAGCACATGCTTTCCAGAGTAAACAATCTACTTCCGATCTTAAATAACTCTGTAACCCCCATTGGATTTGACAGCATATTTAACACAGAAACAAAAATCACTACAAATAAAATTCCTTTCAATCCATCCTTCGTGGACGCTCCGCCAAGATAAAACCAGTGCACAGACACCGCGCACAAAAACATCACGCCCATTGTCACCGGATTGTTTCCGAACATGGCAAGCACCGGTGCTCCTAACGCATAAAAAAGAAGGAGAGCCGGATGCACTGTTGAAAATAATGTAAATGGACGAACATACATCTCTATTCCCTCCTTATGTCTAAAATTCCATATTTTACCTTTAACCGCTTCAGCTTTTTCCCCCACGGTCTTTCTAATATGAATAAAAAGATTAATGTTGAAATTCCATGCGCCAGATCAAAGGTAATGCTTGCAACACAGGACGCAATGACCGCTCCCATTGTCAGCGGATACACATATCCGATCAAATACTGCAAATTCATAAACCATCCGAATAATATTCCTGAGAGAAATCCATACGAATACAAGAGTACCCGATGCTTAAAAATACCAGTGCGCTGAAATACACCTGCAAAACATCCCATCATTCCCCATGCAGTCATTTGCCAGAGTGTCCATGGCCCCTGTCCAAGCAGCATATTACTTGCAAGGGCAGACAGTGAACCCGTTAGAAATCCTGCCAACGGGCCAAACTGCATACCGGCAATAATTACTACCGCACTATTCGGATTAAAGCTTGGAATCACCGCAAAGACCGCACGCCCCAGAGCGCCAATCACGCTCAGAACCGCAATCGGCATTAAATCTCTGGGTTTTGGTTTTTTCATTTCAAATGCTATAAAAAACGGAATCTGTACCAGAATTAAAACAACTGGCACGATTACTTTTAATATGCTTTCAGTACATAACTCCATTGCACACGATCTCCATCCTGAAGTGTATAATCGACACAGCTTTTATTAGGTGCTGAGCCATTTACATAATATTTCCATCCGCTCTGTCCTCCAAACTGTTTCTCACTTAATCCGCCAATCGCAGTTATGTAACTATCTCCACTATGACTGACGCCGGATGCCGCCAGAGCATCGTATACGGTAGCTCCTTTGTCAAGTGTCATAACTGCGGAATAAGATACCGAGCCATCCGCATTTGAGGAATCGATACTGAAATTAATCTCAATCGTTCCCTTGGAAGATTGTGAAGAACCATTTCCTGATGCTCCCGAATTTCCGCCGCTATTTGATGAACCTGATGTTCCCGATGAATTCTTGCCACCAGAACTGTTCTTACCAGCGAGTGATTTCTTTGCATTGTGAACGGTTCCATCTTCCTCCACAATTTCCATCTGATCGGAAGAGACCTCCCCGGTCTCTTCGCTCTCTCCGGCAGGGAGAAGATCATCTGGAATCCCCTCCTGTGCTTTCTTAGTTTTATCCTCTTTCTCCTGATCTGCGTTTACACTATTATCTGTATTTTGTGTTTTTTGCACCTTCCCCAAACTATCCGCAGAGGATGCCGCATCACTTCCGCAAGCGGTCAGCGAAAACACAAGAACACATATAATTGCAACAATACTATTTCTTATTTTTCCCATGTATCTTTCCTCTTTCTTGCATTCATCACCTTCACCGTAATCAGTCCACTGATCAGAGCGCCCGCTCCAAGTCCGATGAATAGATATATCCAAACCGGAATGCCTGTCGTTTTCTCATTCACCGGTTTTATCTCTTCTGATATTTCTACTACTTCAGCCTCTTGTGCTTCTTCTACTTTTTGATCAGACAGAATAAATTCGCCTCCGTTTTCCAATACGAACATGCCGTATGGTTTCTGCAGGATTACTTCCTGCGCTTCTGTATTTCCTAATAAATCATAGAGATACAAAGTCTCTGACTGTTCGAACTGCTCTCCCAATTTATACACAACGGTAATCTTACCCGGCAGAGGGCCTTCCTGCGCGAACATCAATCGCTGATAATTACCATATCTCTCTGCATCTTCCTCTGACAAAGTATTCTCCATCTCAAGAAGCTTCGTTGTAAGTGTCGTATTTACATTTGTAACATCGGAACCTTTCATGCTCAATGTATAAGCCCCGCAATCAAAGACAAGACGGAATTCTGGATATCGTGCAAGCTGTTTGAATACCTCTGCTCCAACGACTTCCGGTGGATTTTTAATCGTCAGACTATTTTCCTTCTTATCATAACTCTGCTGGATTGCATTTACAATATTACTCTCGGAGGATGCGTTGTTCTTCGTTGCCGCATTCACCTTTACGGTTCTTTTTCTAGGTGCTAAACTTTGCGCACTCACTGTAGTTGTCGGTTTACTATCCGGTTTCAAAGACGGAGTTGTTCCTGCGCTGCTGTTATTGCCGCCGCCATTATTACCGTCATCTTTTCCATCATCCTTGCCATCATCCGGTTTTTCCGGCACTTCACCTAATTTATCTCGAATTGCAAAGAGATAACCGGAATCGTTCGCATAGTAAATCGTTCCGTCAGAACCAATGATAACTTTACTCATGGAATATTGCGGATGCTCCGGTGTATAAATCTTTGTCAGCGTAATTTTGTTATTCGCTGTCACTTCTGCCTTATAGAGACTTCCTTCCGGACCATTTTCTGTAAAGTAGACGCAAACATTATCATAGGCTGTTGATACCGTTGGAGTATTAAATGGATTTTCTCCCTTCACCTGTGCCAGAAGCGTTAAATTCATATCGTAAACTGCCAAGAATCCAGCTCCCCTGACGCCACCGGTAATGTATACCTTTCCTCCTGTAACTACGGGAGAGGCATTGCTGCTATTAGGCAAATCTGCTTCTTCTGCAACAGTAATCTTTCCACTTTCTGATAATAACAACTTGTATATCTTCTTATTCTGAGTTGTTGTCCAAATATATCCATCCGCATATACCAAGGAACATCTTATCTTTCCTGATAACTGGAGTTTTGAAAGTTCTTTTCCTGACTTCGCATTTCTTACTGATACAATCCCTCCATCTCCGCCAATCACAACCATATCTTTGATTGTCACCGCTCCGGAACCGTAATAGCTTTGATCCTTTTCTCCTGTTATCCAAAGAGGCTTAACCACTTCGTATTCATCATCTATATTGGGATCTAGTGTATCATAAACCGCATATCCACCGTAATCATGCTGATTCGAATATCCGACATACAATTTCCCATTATCATAGTGCATTGCTCCGTATACACCCCAATAACTTCCTAATGATGCCGGATTTTCTATTAAATACATAGATTTGAGCGTTGCTGCATTGAAGCATTGTACGTCTCCATTCCCAAGCGGAACAAAAATCATTCCACCACCATAAATAATATTACTGTAATAACCAATCTGAGAATGCAGCTTCGTGGACGCTTTTACTTCTCCGGTCTTTGCATCCAACATCTCAATCTTATGGTTTCGGACTGCATAAATGTGGTTATTTACAAGAATCGGTGTCCCTGCATACACACTTCCCCAGCTATCCGGTGCGTTGGAAAAACTTTCCCATAGAAGCTCTGTCTTATTTGTCGGCGCTTTAGAATCCACTACCGCATTGTTATTCTTATCGCCAAGGTGCTGTCCCCAGGTGATGTCCGGAAGATCCGGAAGCGGGGTGCCGGCGGTGCCGCGCTTGACATGGAGTGTAACGGTACCCTGTACTCCCATTGCCTCAAGAACAATATCATATGGCAGTAAATCTTTCCCATCTTTACTGATTAGATATGATGACTCTTCAAATGCAGGATTTAATACTGATAAAACAGTTTCTGTCTGCGCTGTACCTTTCTCATTCATCATGTTCAACTTAACAACATTAACTCCGTCTCCTGCAACCCCTTTAATTGTAAGGGTCTCTATATTTTTTTCAACATATATTGTATACTCATCAATGCTTTTGTCATAACATAATTCCCCATGATCTACTTGCAACTCTTTGAAAAGTGCTTTTCCAAGTACTGTTACTACAAATTCCTTTTTATCAGACACCGCACCTCTACTTATCGTTGCAGTCAGTGTCACCTGCTTATCTGCTCCCACCGGACGAACTACCGTTCCGTTATTTTGAATACAAGAGACATCAGAACTAGACCATGTAATTGTGGTTTTATTATCCCATACCTCCGGAAGAGTTAAATTCTCTTTCACCTGACTGATGTCTCCAAGACTTAAAGTCTCTTTTGCCTGTGCTACTGCTCCAGCATCTGTCATTTCCTTAGCTGGAATTACATTCAATATCCCATGCGGCGGTACTAAATTCCATGCAAGATTTCCTTTTTTATCATAATAATCCGCTCTTCTCTTGGCTGTTATCACATATGTACCTGGTTCTTCTACAACAATGGTTGCTTCTCCCTGTGCATTCGTTGTTCCTGACGCCACTTCAGCACCAGAGGTTTTATTCAGAACTTTTACCACAGCGCCTGCCAAAGTTAAATTATCGCCAAAAAGTGATACCATATTTAATTTAACAGAATATCTTTTTCCTGCTTCTGTTTCCATATTTTTATGCTGAAACCAACTATAATGACCGGCAGTCCACGTTCCCAGCCATTGCGCTGAGCATATGTCTACAATGGAAATAAAATCACCCTTCTGCACTTTTTCTTCAGACATTCCTTGAGCAGGTACTTGATAGTTTCTAAGATACATCAAGCCTTCTTGAGGCATATTCTCAACAAACTGTGTTACCATTCCACCTTCAACCTTAATGTGTTGTCCGGCTGTACCTTTACCATATTTTTTCTCGCAATACTCCGCCATAACATGAAGTACCGTATATCCCGGTTTTCCTGCTTCTGCCGGATCAGCAACATTTCCAATCCCATATTCTTCAAAAGTCTTATATTTATCGGGCATAGTTACTTCTACGCCCTCTTCGACTGTTTCCTCATATCCCTCTATTTGAAGCGTTACCGTTATGCCATAACCCGTAAGGGGTTCCTCACTTTCCCCTGCGCCCGCTGCTTCCGTTTTATCCTCATCACTTGCAGTTGTTGCTTTCGCTTCTTTTTTTACAGCAGACGGGGCAGACACATTTCTATCAGAAGAGGTCTCTTCGTCTTTCTTCACATCTGCGGAACCGTCTGTTGATTCTGCGCTCCCCGGAACACTGCCTTGCTCACCGGAACCTACACTCTCTTCAGACTCCACAATCTGTTCTTTCGTTGTCTCGCTTCCTGCTGCTTCTGTCCCCGCCGCTTCTTCTGCGCGCACGCTGGACACGCTTCCTGTGAGAAGCAAAAGAACGAGAAACAGACTTAGAAGTCTTGTTTTCACAGTTTTTTTCTTTTTCATTGCTTTCTCCTTTTCTACTTTTGGAGAGTGATAACGTACAAAAAGGACAGCACTTCGGCTGTCCTTCATACACAAATAAGTTTCCATCCTTCGATCGAAACATCCTGTCTTGTTTGTGTACCATCTTATCCTCACCGAAAGATTTTACCTCTTATCCTATTGGCAGGTCTCCTGACTTAGGAATCATACCTACTTGCCCCCTTCCCACCGAATCATTTCCCGGCAGTGGTCTCTGGCTTTCGTACTCCATTACAGTAGAGTGAGCTGTTGCGGATTCTCACCGCATTCCCTTTTCATTCAGCGCAAACTGAAACCAATATTCATTTTTATAGTATCTATTTTCTATGATACTGTCAATAAAAATATTTCTATAACAATATCTATGAAATCTATTCTTTATCTAAAATACATCTTGCTACACAGAGACCATTTGCAGATGCCTGCTGAAGTCCACGTGTGATAGACGCTCCGTCACCCATCGTGCGAAGTCCTTTGATGCTTGTCTCGAATTCTTTATTTACCACAACTTTGTTGGAATAGAATTTCACCTCTACACCGTAGAGCAATGTCTCATCTGAAGCAATTCCCGGCGTCACCTTATCAAGTGCCTGAATCATTTCATCAATCGCCACCATGATACGGTGTGGGAACACAAGTGACAGATCACCCGGAACTGCATCTTTTAAAGTCGGAGTAATATTATTTCTCATAAGACGCTCTTCTGTCGTACGTCTTCCTCTGCGGAAATCCCCGTATCGTTGTAATAGAATCTTTCCGTCGCAAAGCATATTTCCAAGCTGTGCAATATGTTTTCCATATTCGATCGGAGACTTAAACGGTTCAGTAAAATTCTTTGATACTAAGAGCGCGAAGTTCGTGTTTTTCGTCTTCATATTCTTGGACTTGTACGCATGACCATTTACCACTGCAAGACCGTCGTCGTAATACTCTGTAGCCACTTCTCCGGATGGGTTCGTACAGAATACGCGCACCTTATCGTCAAAGGTCGGCGTGTAGTAGACAAGCTTTGCTTCATAAAGCTTCTCATTTAACTCTTTCATGATCTCGTCTCGAACTTCTACACGCACACCCACATCGACGGTTCCGTTTTTCGTCTCAATATCGTGTTCCTTACAAATATGAGAAAACCACTCGGAACCTTCTCGTCCGATACCAGCCACGATTTCCGGTGCGTAGAATTCTTCTCCGCTATCTGTGACAACACCTTTTGCCACACCCTCTTCAATGATGATATTTTTTACCATCGTCATAAATTTAATTTCTACGCCATTTGCAATCAAATGCTCTTGAAGTCTTGTATAAATTTTATACCCTTCTTCTGTTCCGAGATGTCGGATCGGACACTCAATAAGCTTCAGATTTGCACGGATTGCCTTTGTTCGTATATTTTCAATGGCAGCAGTGTCCTCAATACCGTATACTTTCTCATCCGCGCCGAATTTCAGATAAATGCTGTCCGCCTCATTGATAAGCTCCGTTGCTTTCTCATATCCAAGAATCTCCGGCAACGTTCCGCCCACATCCGGAGACAGAGATAATTTTCCATCTGAAAATGCTCCTGCTCCTGCAAATCCTGTCGTGATAGAGCATGGCTGACATCCTACACATACCTTTGTCTTTCTCTTCGGACACTGACGTTTTTCGATAGAACGTCCTTTTTCAATCATCAGAACTTTTATATCCGGTTTCTGTCTGATCAATTCATACGCACAGAAAATACCGGATGGACCGGCTCCGATGATAATAACATCATATTGTTTCATACTTTACTTCTCCTTTTTATCTCCGCCCTCATTTCGATTAATGATGGAACAAACGAAGTCCCGTAAAGGACATTACCATATGATATTTATTACACGTCTCAATCACATTATCATCTCTTACAGAACCACCCGGCTGAGCCACATATTTCACACCGCTTCTATGAGCGCGTTCAATATTATCACCAAATGGGAAGAAGGCATCTGAGCCAAGACTTACGTCTGTTAATTTATCCAGCCACTCTCTCTTTGCTTCTCTTGTAAATACTTCCGGTTTCTCTTTGAAAATATTTTCCCATGCGCCGTCTGCAAGAACATCCATATAGTCGTCTCCGATATAGAGATCAATTGCATTATCTCTGTCTGCACGACGAATTCCATCTACAAATGGAAGATTCATAACCTGCGGAGACTGTCTCAACCACCAATTGTCTGCTTTCGTACCTGCCAGACGTGTACAATGGATTCTGGACTGCTGCCCTGCACCGATTCCGATTGCCTGTCCGTCTTTGACAAAGCATACCGAATTGGACTGCGTATATTTTAACGTGATCATGGAAATTGCAAGATCGATCTTTGCCTGCTCTGTCAGCTCTTTGTTCTCTGTCACAATATTTGCAAAAAACTCATCATCAATCTTCAATTCATTTCTTCCCTGCTCAAAAGTAATACCAAATACTTCTTTTCTCTCCAGCTTTCTTGGAACATAATTCGGATCAATCTCGATCACATTATAATTTCCGTTTTTCTTTGCCTTTAAGATTTCCAATGCTTCCGGCTCATATCCCGGCGCAATAACACCGTCAGAAACTTCTCTTTTGATCAATCTTGCAGTATCTTTGTCACATACATCAGACAAAGAAATGAAATCACCAAAGGATGACATTCTGTCTGCACCTCTCGCTCTTGCATAAGCGCTTGCCAATGGGGACAATTCTCCGAGATCATCCACCCAGTAGATCTTCGCCAGTGTTTCGTCCAGCGGAAGTCCGACTGCTGCTCCTGCCGGAGATACATGTTTAAAAGATGTAGCCGCCGGAAGTCCGGTCGCTTTCTTAAGCTCGCTTACCAACTGCCAGCCATTAAATGCATCAAGGAAATTAATATATCCTGGTCTTCCGTTTAACACTTTAATAGGAAGTTCCTCTCCTGTCTCCATATAGATTCTGGATGGTTTCTGATTCGGGTTACAGCCATACTTTAACTCTAATTCTTTCATGCTCCATGCTCCTTAATGATTTTAATTTGTTTTGATCTGCTTCTATTTGTTCTTATTCACGATCTTTGTCTCGTAAGCGCCGCTTGCGATATCGATATAACGCACGAAAAGAGACACCTTGTTATCTTCATTTAAACTATTCCACAATGTAGACACAAATTCATCCATATCATTCGGAATTTCGATTAGTTTCGGTTCACCTTCAAAGCTCGGAAGCGGGTTACCGTCACATTTGTATGTGTGGATAAAATGTCCTTCACCTGCCGCCGGATTCTCATATGCAAATGTATATCTGTGGCAGCTGTCCGGATTGCCATTGTTGCTCTTTAAGATTGACATTGCATAATTGTAAGTTCCATTTTCAATGTGCATGATACCAGAGATTCTCGGTGTATAGTTCGGCTCATCCGGCTCAAACTTTCTGCTTCTTAATGACTGCTCAAATGTCATCTGCTTGTCCATACCTTCATAGATAGTATCTGTCTGGTCTCCGTTTGTCACAATTGTCTTGTTGCCGAGCACACGCACCGGTGCGTAAATGATCAGGCTTGGATCTGTCAATTTCGCAGGATCAAATGCCTGTGTACGAATGCCTTCTCCTTCTTCTACAAAGACACGGTTACGGCTGTTTTCACTTCTTCCCATAATAAAATAAGCAGTTACAGCCTTACTTCCGTCTGCACTCCTGCCTATAATGATTCCGCGTCCCGGATATGAGTTTTCTTTCAGTTCTCTCTCAATTGATAACATTTCCATTGAATCTGTCTCCTTTTCATTGGTTTTTATTACCTATTACCTGTCCATTCATTATATATAAAAAACATCTATTTTTCCAGTAATATTTCGAAGTTCTTCTATTTCTCTTGGAAATGTTAATTATGTTTAAATAAATGTTAAAAAAGTGTTACATTTTTGGTGAATTTGAATCTTGTACCAAAATAAAGAAAAGCGTAGAATGTATGTCGTTAAAAGATTCTGTTTTGTTTAGAAAGAAAGAGGATTTATCATGTCAAACCAGACAAAACAACGAGACTATTTATTTGATAACTACAAAGCATTGTTAATTATCCTTGTAGTTATCGGACATTTTATAGAACCTGCTTATAAAAACAATACACTGCTTTACACACTCAAATGGTTGATCTTCTCGTTCCATATGCCGGCATTTATTTTTATCTCCGGTTATTTTTCCAAACGAGAACTTTCATTTGGAACACTGGTTCGTAAGCTTGCTGTTCCTTACGTGATCTATGAACTTTTTTACTATTTTATGTATACCGGACTTCTTAACAAAGATACCGGCTTGTATTTGCTGCGTCCGAAGTTTTCGCTTTGGTACATTATGGCACTCTTTATCTGGCGCGTAATTACGCCTTATGTCAAACGGATTCCTCATTATATATTGGTATCCATTGCCGCCGGACTTCTGATCGGATGCTCTAATATGCCAAATAATTTCCTGAGTATTCCAAGAGTTCTGGTCTTTTACCCATTCTTCCTTGCGGGAATGAATTTTGACCGAGCGCTCGTTTCTAAACTTCGTACTCGTGCGAAAAAGACCTTTGCCGCCATTTCCTTTGCCGCTTTCACGGCGTTTCTGGCACTGGCACCGGCGATTCGTTCTTATTCAGTAAAAATATTTTACGGAAGATACAACTACGATTTTCTCGGACAGACATTTGCAAAGGGAATGGCAATCCGACTTCTCTGCTACGGTATTGGTTTCTTCCTTACCTATGCGCTGTTCTGCTTAGTTCCTGAAAAGAAAAACCGGCTTTCTTGCATGGGTGAACGTACAATGGCAATTTATCTCTGTCACGGGCTTACATACTCTTATATAAAAAGTGCAACCGATTGGCTTCAAAATGTAAATACAATTGCGGAATCTCTGTTATTGCTCACAGCTTGTATTTTCTTGAGCTTCGCATTTTCTATTCCGCAGCTTACTACATTTACCAATCAATTGGCAAACATTCATCTTCCAAAGATCACTCTGCCGAAAAAACGAGTTCCAAACACTCGACAGCCTTTCATTTCTAATCATCTTTTGAAAGTGCTTTACGGAGTAAAAATATAGTAACAATCCGCCATCAGATTCATTCTAATGGCGGATATTTTATATCCCTCTTTATTTTACTTCTTCTCCCGGCTTAATGATTCTTTTCACCCATTCTCTTTTTATTTCCCAGATATTTCCGCACACATTGAAGATGGTCCATTTATCAATGCGAAAGGCGCGTTTCCAGCTTTCTCGGATTCGCGCTTCCTCCTCCGGATACATTCCTTTATATCGTCCTTGAAAAAACTCAAATCCATTGGAAACTCCGATGTCTTTCAAATGCTGTTTATACACCTTCTCATCCTCCTCATCATCGGGAAGATATATGCGGTTCAACACATAATCCCATTTCACATCATCAAAATACATGACCTTATCTTCCGGCACTTCCAATACATAAACTACCGTTCCTTCAATCGGCTTCAAACAATTATCCGGGCTTATAGAGCACCAAATCGGAGCATGGACATCCTCCGGCTTCGGCACACGCTTTGCCGCCTCTTTCGTAAACCAGTCGTAGCTCTCCATAAAAAGAGGCGCAATATCTCCGAAATGCATCTCAACATAAGCGCGGTGATTGATAATGCGGCCGTCACGCTCAAGCTGACGTAAAGTTTTATCATTTTGACGGGTATATAAAGTTACTGTTTTCTCTGCCATAGTGAACTCCCCTTAATCCAAAAATGTCTTTCTATATATCTCCCGCTCTTCTTCCGGCACAAGACTTCCACCGGTCGCCCACACAATATGTGTTGCCTTATTCATCTTATGACAGAGTTGATTTTCCACAATATATTTTCTCGTTTCCTCATAGTTCAACAGGTTTACCGGACCTGCAAATGCCGCACATGCACTTGGCTCTATGAAAATATGTTCCGTATCGAGAAGCGCCCGCATATATCCATACAGCCACTTATCTTCTACTGTAAATTCGCCGCTCAAGATTGGTTCCATAACTTTGCCCACAAAGCCGGAAGGTCGTCCTACCGCAAGCCCGTCTGCGTGGGTGATTCCTGTAAGTCCGACTTCTTGTACGCAAATCTGATTATGAAGTTCTGTCGCCATGCCCAGTACCATACACGGAGCTTGCGTTGGCTCCACAAAAAATACATGAACTTGATCTCCCCACACGGTCTTTAAACCAAAGGCAACTCCTCCCGGCGCGCCTCCCACACCGCACGGAATATAGACAAATAAAGGATGTTCTTCATCCACTTTAATTTTCCGTTCTTCGATCTGCTTTTTCAGTCTTCTCGCCGCAACCGCATAGCCCATAAATAAATCTTTTGAATTTTCATCATCTACAAAATAGCTTTTTGGATCAGCATCTGACTCTTTCCGTCCGTTTTCTACCACTTTACTATAATCCCCCTCATATTCTATTACGGTCACGTCATGACTTCGAAGCAAATCTTTCTTCCACTGCTTTGCATCCGCTGACATATGCACAATGGCATGATAACCAACTGCCGCGCTTGCGATACCGATACTAAGCCCTAAATTTCCAGTGGAACCGACCTGCACAGTGTATTGGCTGAAAAATTCCCGACATTCTTCCGATGCCAGTTTTGCATAATCGTCATCTACTGTAATCAATCCTTCTCGCAACGCCAATTCTTCCGTATGCTTTAGCACTTCATAGATTCCGCCCCTCGCTTTCACAGAACCTGCAACCGCCAGATGACTGTCCTGTTTAAGAAGCAGATTTCCCTCCATTCTTTCTCCGTATGTATCATTCAAAAAGTGTTTCATTTCCGGTATCGGCGTCAAAGGAGATTCGATAATTCCACAGAGGTCTTCTGTTTCAGGAAAGCACTTTCTGATAAATGGAGCAAACCGTTTCAATCGTTCTTCCGCTTCGTCGATATCCTTGACAGAAACTGTTATCTCTCCCCTTGCTTCTTCCCATGAAAGGCGCTTAGGGTTCACCCAGCCGAGTTCTGTCCCTTCGGAAAGCTTCTTTACAACAGGATTTGTTAAATATGTTTTATTCAGCATATGCAATCCTCCTTCCGCTTTTTCTTTATCCCATCGGCATACCAACCATACATTAAGTATACTTTACGATTTAATTTCTTTCAATGTTACTGGATAGTATTTCTTTCTAAATTTATAACTATATAACTATACAAAAAAGAGGCTTTATCTTGCCTCTTTTTCCTCCGTTTCTTTCTTCATCAATTTCAAATTATATCTCGTTCCGCCTTATTCTGCTTCCAACACCTCCGCGATCTTCTCCGCTGCTAACCTAATATTTTCTTTTTCGGTTGCCAGATTCACCCGAATGAAAGTTCCATACGCTTCTCCACCAAACCATGAGCCATAATCTACTGCAAGCCCACAAGCTTTCTGGATGACGGATTCTATCTCGTCTGCACTTACATATGCTCCGAGATCGATCCACATAAGATATGTCCCTTCTAATTTGGGAATCCAAACTTTTGGAAGCTTTTCTTCTAAAATGGACTTCATAAGCTGATAATTCTCTTCAAAGATATTCAGCACCTCGTCAAGCCATGCCCGACCACCTTCATACGCACTTTGAACAGCTACATATCCAAAGGCATTTCCTCCTGTAATACGAAGTTTCGTCAAATAATCATCATACCTTTTTCTTAAGGTTTCATCTGGAATCACCACGATGGAATTCTGGCATCCTGCCAGATTAAATGTCTTTGTAGCAGCAGTAAGCGTCACCATGATCTCATCATAATCACCGGTCGTTGCTGCGGTCACTTTCTGATACCCATTCATGATAATATCTTGATGAATCTCATCGGCAATGACATAGACCCCGTATTTCTTACAGATATCAAGAACCTTTACGATTTCGTCCCACTTCCACACTCGCCCAACCGGATTGTGCGGAGTACAGAAGATAAACAGTTTCACATTCTGTTCTTTGATCTTCTGTTCGAAGTCTTCATAATCCAATTCATAGTGATCTTCCAGACGCACAAGCGGACTCTCTATCACCATACGATTATTATTGACAATTGCATCTTTAAACGGATAATAAACCGGAGGCGTAATAAGTACACTGTCTCCTTCTTCTGTAAGTATGTGGATCAGCCAGTTAAACGCCGGAACAACTCCCGGCGCAAACCGCATCCACTCTTTTTTCACTTCATAAGAATGATAAGTCTTTTCCCAGTTTATAAACGCTTCATAATAACTGTCCGGCACGTGATAATAACCAAATACTCCAAAATCCACATATTTTCTTAAGGCTTCTTTTACACAGGACGGTGCTTCAAAATCCATGTCTGCAACCCAGAGGGAAAGTAGATTCTTATCTCCGAACTTTTCTTCACAACCATCCCACTTATTGCAATCCGTTCCGGGTCTGTCTTTGTAAATTACCTGACTCATGATCTTTCATCCCTTACTTCTTTTATTTTTCCAGATATTTTTCTTTTAATTCATTTACCTTAGCGGTATAAGCATCGTTCTGCTTTTCTGCCATTAACTGCTGGTAAATCTGACCTCTTACTTCATCAAAAGATGCAGTGGATGATTCATTTTTCTTCTCAACTTTGATCAGGTGGTGACCAAACTGTGTCTTCACAGGTCCTACTACTTTCCCAATCTCGGCATCAAATGCAGCATCTTCAAATTCCTTTACCATCTGACCTCTTCCGAACTCTCCCAGATCTCCGCCTTTTGCTTTGGATGGGCAGGTAGAGAATTCCTGTGCAGCATCTTCAAATGTTTTGGCTCCGCTTTCAATCTGTGCAAGAATATCTTTACACTGTTCTTCCTGCTCTACCAAAATATGTTTTGCAGATACTGTTGCTCCTTTTTCGAATTTCTTCTGATTTGCTTCATAATAATCTTTTAATTCTTCTTCTGATACTTGTACTTTCTTCAGCGTATCACGCATAGCAAGCTGCGCAAGAATATCTCTCTTAGCGCTTTCTAATATTTTTGCATACTCTTCGCTCTCGTCAAGCTTTTCATCTTCTCCAAGCTGTGCAAACATATGAAGTGCGATCAACTGGTCCAAATACTGATCGCGGTACTGTGGATTCATTGCATATGCCTGCTGTTCTCTTGGAATCCCCTGCAGATACGCATGAAACTCTGCCTCTGTAATCTCTCTTCCTGCTACTTTTGCCAATACTTTATCACTCATGTTTCTATCTCCTTTTTCACTGTAATATCTCCATTATAGATAGTCTGTCATGGTTTGTAAAGCGTAAGAAAAGGCAGAAACATTTCTCTCACAATTGAGAAATATTTCTGCCTTTTCATCTTTAATTTTCTACATTATAATATGGAAATTAATCCACACCTTCTGTCTCAATGATAAACTTCGTACTTCCTGCCATATCTTCTTTAATTCCGGCAAATGATTTGTAATTTCTTCCAAGCGTCATCATGGCGTCGATTCTGGAAGTTACATTCTCTATATCTCCTCCGAATACGTCTGCAATCTTATCAATACCTGAAGTTTTAAATTCTTCCATTCCATCTGCCAGTGTTTTATTTCCATCTGCCAATGTACCTGCTCCATCTGCAAGAGTGTCTGCTCCGGTCTTTAATGCTCCGGCTCCTTTTGCAACTTCACCGGCTCCGGTTACTGCTGCCGAAGCTCCGGCTGCCAACTGACCGACGCCTGTCGCCAGCTGATTTCCGCCTTCTTTCAATTTTGATGTGCCTGCAACTAAAAGACCGCTTTTATCATTCAATGTGGACGCTCCCGATGCCAATGCAGAAGTACCATCTGCCAGATCTTTCGCTCCGGCTGCCAGCTGGCTGTTTCCTTTTTTCAAATCTTCGACTCCGCTTTGTACTGTTTTCGTACCTTCATAGAGCGCTCTCACATTTGTTTGAAGCCCTGCTGCATAAGCACTTGCTGTACCTACCGCGGTCTTCGCCGCTGTAATTGCCTCTGTAGGGTCTGAACTGGCTTTCTCAGATGTAACTTTTGCCTCTGCGCTGATATGATCATCCACAGCTGTGCGAATAGCAGCAGCACAGGACTTTTTATTCTCTTCCGTTACGATTCCGGCGCTGACCAGCTGATTCACTGCAGCCTCCACCGCCTCATCTTTTCCGGTTACTGTCGCCTTCGCTTCAACAGTCCCCTGATTACCTGCCATCTGTGTGATTAACGAAGCGAGATTGTCAATGGCAGTCGAAGTTGATCCAATTGCCTGCACTGTACCATTTGCCAGATTATTTGCACCTGGGTTATTCTGTGTCCCGTCACCTTCGAATCCGCCTCTTAAAGTACCAACGCCTGCTGCCAGTCCTTCGATTCCCGTCTGTGCGGTCGCAAGACCATTTTTCAAACTTTCCGCTCCGGCAGACACTTTACTGCTGCCATCCGCAAGATCGCTGACACCTCCGGTATAATCATTCACCCCGGAAGCCAGATCACTGACGCCTTCCGTCAGATCACCGCTTTTACTGTTCAATGTATTCACACCTTCTGCCAATGTTTTCACGCCGGTTGCCAAAGCGCTTGTTCCATCTGCCAGTGTTCCGATACCGGTTGCCAGCGTATTGGAGCCCTCTGCGAGGGCACTGCTTCCGTCTGCTGCTTTTGCTGACCCATCTGTCAACTGTTCTGCTGCATTTTCCAATTCACCCACCGAATCTGTCAGATCATCAAAGCTGTCAATCTCATCAAGACCAAACTGCTCTAACACATCGGAAGAAGCCACCGTCATAGTTGGTCCTACAGAGGCATTTTTCACATCTGCTGTAATAGTGAAGTTATCTGGAATATCAATGTCAATATCCTTGCTTTCCAGATTTAGATTTTCTTCCAGTCCCGGAAAACCTAAGCCTACTACGATATTTTTATCTCCATCTGATACAATTTTACCATGATCGATCGTCACATTGGTATATTCGTCACTTGGAAGCATCATGGCTGTTACCATGGCAAATGGCGTATACATTTCCACAGACTCTCCGGACACATCAACGGTTTCCTTGGACTTGTTTGTATATTGCACCTTCATTTCCAGTTTCCCGTCTTTGCCCTTTAAGTCTTTTGCTGCTACTTCTTTCCCATCCAAAGTATAAGTAATCTCCACATCCACCGGAAGTTCTTTATCTGTTGTTCCTTGATAATAAATATCCTTTCCTTCTGACTTCCAGCTTACACTTCCTTCACTTCCTGTTGTATAGATCTCGTCACCTTTCACATTTTCCACATTTTGAAGTTCGGTCACATCCTCTGTCTTTCCATTATTAGGATTTTTCAACCACTCTGTGACCGTTGTTTCATTTACTTTACCGGACGCATCTGCTTTCACATACACGGACTCATCTTTATAAAGATTTCCGTCTTCCTCTACGGTACTGTCCCCAAGCGCCTGCTGCGCTGTCTCTTCAAGTTTCTGCACATTCACTTCTTGCGCATGTGCTTTTATAGAATCCTCATATGCACAGGTTCCGATAAGTCCTGCCCCTACAACTACCGCCATAGAACTTGCCAACATTTGTCTTACTTTTCTATTCTTCATGATTCCGACGCCTCCTATTTTGTCTCTGCCTTCTGTGGCAGGAAATTTTTACTTGTTTTTACTATTACTTTATCAAATACCATAAACATAGACGGGAGAATAAACACAACAACCAGCATACTGATCAATGCACCTCTTGCCATTAAAATGCACAAGGAACTAATCATATCAATATCGGAATAAAGTCCGACACCGATGGTCGCTCCAAAGAAACTAAATGCACTTACAATAATGGACTGTGCCGACGCCTTATGTGCTGTTGTAATTGCATCATACTTTCCGGCGCCATGATTTCTCTCTCGCTTATATCTTGTTGTCATCAGTATCGCATAGTCAACGGTTGCCCCTAGCTGAATCGTTCCGATAACAATAGACGCTACGAATGGTAATGTGGAACCTGTATAATACGGAATTCCCATATTTACAAAAATAGCGAATTCAATCACTCCTACTAAAATGATCGGTATGGTCGGTGATTTAAAGAGAATCAATATAATAAGGAAAATAATACCGATGGATACTGCGCTGACCGTCTTAAAGTCTTTATCTGTAATACTGATTAAGTCTTTCGTAAGTGGAGCCTCTCCTACTAGCATGGCACCTTTATCATACCGGTCCAAAATCTTATTGATTTCACCCACCTGCCGATTAACCTTATCTGACGCCACCTTATAAGTAGAGTTAATTAAAATCATTTGATACCGGTCGCTTTGAAGCATTTCCGTCACAGAATCCGGAATCATACTTTTCGGCACTCCCGGACCAATTAATTTATCAAGACCGAGCGCCCATTTCACCCCGTCTACCTCTTCAATCTTCTTCAACATCTCGCCAGTATCTTTGGCGGAAATAGAGCGGTCAACTAAAAGCATATGTGTGGTATTCATATCATAATCGTCTTTTAGCTTTTCATTTGCAATAATGCTCGGCAGTTCTTTCGGAAGTGTTGCATCTAAGTTGTAATACACATCTACGTGATTGTTCCCGTAAATTGCCGGAACCATAAGAATCAGGAAGATTGCAACATACCATCCGTATTTCTTTGTCACTTTATCGGAGATTCTTCCAATGTCCGGAAGCAGCGGTTTATGTTTTGTCTTTTCAATCCATTTATCACAGCACAGAATCATAGAAGGCAAAATGGTTACACATGCGATTACTCCGAAGATTACCCCCTTCGCCATTACAATACCGATATCTTTTCCAAGTGTGAAACTCATAAAGCACAAAGCGATAAAACCTGCAACTGTCGTAATCGAACTTCCCACCACTGAGGAAAATGTCTGAGAAATGGCATGCGCCATAGCGCGCTTCTTGTCTCCGTCATAGCGCACCTGCTGTTCTTGATAGCTGTGCATCAAGAAAATGGAATAATCCATCGTCACTCCAAGTTGAAGTACCGCCGAGAGCGCCTTTGTTACATAAGAAATCTCGCCAAGGGAGATGTTGCTTCCCAAATTATAGACGATTGCCATTCCGATACTGAGCAAAAATAAAATCGGCACAAACGCAGATTCCATTGTCACTGCCAAAACCAATGTAGATAACAGTACCGCGATCAATACATAGATTGGTGTCTCTTTTTCAGACAACTCTTTTGTATCTTCCACTACTGCGGACATACCGCTTAAGAAACATTGCTTTCCTGAAAGATGCCGAATCTCCTTTACCGCATCCAATGTCTCATCCGCAGAAGTTGTATCATCAAAGAAAATCGCCATCATCGTTCCTTTGTCTGAATTAAACACTTCATAAATCTCTTTTGGAAGCATGCTCTTTGGTACAGAAATATCTGAGATGGAATCATACCAAAGGACATCTTTTACATGATCCACTTGCTCAATCTTACTTTTTAACGCTGCAACATCTTTATCCTCCATGCCATCCACCATAAACATGGAGAATGCTCCTATACCAAAGTCCTCCAGCATAATGTCCTGTCCCTGCATGGTTTCTATATCATCCGGCAGATAAGTCAGAACATCATAATTGACTCTGGTATGGAAGTAACCAAACACAGACGGAATCAACAATAAGAAACTTGCAATTAAGATTGCCACTCTGTGTTTCACCACTTGTTTTCCAAACTTAACCATATATCATAGCCTCTTTTCTTTATGACCATTAGTCATTTATTACTTTATGCACTATAGCACAGAAAATGACCTTTAGTCAATATATTTTTGACTAAAAGTCATTTTTATTCTTTTCCTATTGCAAAATAGCAAAGGCTCTGCTTATAATAGACATAAGGAGTGAATGTAAATCATGGGAAAAATTGATGAAAACAAAAGGAAAAAGAAAGAAGCGCTTTTTAACACGGCATACGAACTTTTTACAACAAAAGGGATTACTTCTACAACAATTTCGGATATTGTAGAAAAAGCCAAGGTTGCGAAGGGCACTTTCTATTTGTATTTTACAAATAAATATGATATTAAAAACAAACTGGTCGTTCATAAAACGCAGGAGCTCTTTGACGCTGCCGGAGCCGCACTTGAAAAAGAGCAGATTCACGGACTGGAAGATCAGATGATCTTTCTCATTGACCATCTAATCAATAGTTTAAAAGATGACAAGGCACTTCTAAATTTCATTTCTAAAAATCTTGTTATGGGTGCGCTTCGTTCTGCACTGCTGACCGGTGAAAATTCAGACCGGGAAATCTATAATCACTTTCTGAAACTGGTTGCCGCAGATGACTATGAATACAAAGATGTGGACGTAATGCTTTTTACGATCGTGGAATTAGCAGGCTCTGCCGGCTATAACTCGATGATGTATGAAGAGCCGATCCCTATTGATGATTACAAGCCATTCCTCTATCGAACCGTAAGATTAATTATAGGAAGCCATCGGGCAGACGCAAAAATGGAGCTTAAAATATAAGCTCCATTTTTGTCCCTTTATTCACTTCACTTTCCACATGAATCTTAGCTCCATGCATAAGTGCGCCATGTTTCACAATCGAAAGTCCAAGTCCGGTGCCTCCGGTAGCCTTCGAATGACTCTTGTCCACGCGATAAAAGCGCTCAAATATCCGTTTCTGTTCTTCTTTCGGTATTCCGATTCCGGTATCTCGGACAATGATCTTGATTCCCTGAAGTGTATTTCCTACCCAGACACTGACCAGTCCGCCTTCTTTGTTATATTTGATGGCATTTTCAATCATATTATATAACATCTCATCCAGCACCTGACGGACACCAAGGTAATGCACAGGCTCACCGGTCACTTCCACGCGAACATGCCTTTTTTCTGCCTGCGGCGCAAGTCTGCTGCAGATTTCCCGCGTAAGCATATAGAAATCTACTTCTTCCTTTTCTAATTCCACTGCACCCTCATCCAGTTTTGAAAGCTTCATAATATCTTCCACAAGCGTGATCAGGCGGCTGGCTTCATTATAAATGCGCTCAGAAAAGGTCTTCATATCTTCGGGACGCACCAGACCGTCTTTCATAATCTCTGCATACCCCGAAATAGAGGTAAGCGGTGTTTTTAATTCGTGAGAAACATTTGCCGAGAATTCTTTCCGCATATTTGCCACTGCATCTTTTTCACGATTCTGTTTATCTATACTCTGTAACAATGGTGTCAATTCTTCATACATATCATTTTCCAATGGTTCTGCAAGATTCAAGTGATTGATCGGGTAAATAAGCTTAGCTGTCTGCCATTTTGCAAGCAGCAAGGCAAAGATTACCATGCAGCATGCGATCATTCCCATCATGGGAAGAATACTCATCGCTGTACTAAATACCGTTCCCATATTTTTAGACACACGAAGCACCGTTCCGTCATCCAGCTTTACTGCGTAATAAAACATATCTTGATCAAGAGTTTCCGACCGGCGGACATCATGACCGCTTCCGGTTTTTAATGCTTCTTGTATCTCCGGCCGTTCCAGATGATTTTCAAGATCTTCTTCCCGTTTTCCGGAATCATAGAGTACTTCCCCAGAATCAGCGATCAAAGTCACCCTTGTATTTTCACGAACTTCATCCATATCTTCCAGATAAGATACACCCGAAATACTGACTGCCGCTTCTATATAATCTGCTTCCTGTTGAATTTCATCTTTCAAGATCTCCATCGTCTGATAATAGACAACGAAGATCATCGTTCCATATGTCAAAATCAGAGAGGTCAATACGACAAGGATCATACTGTTTTGTATCTTTTTCTTAAGTTTCATAGCATGCTCCTATTCTCTCATCCGATAGCCAACGCCCCGGACAGTCTCGATCATCTCTCCGCAAGTTCCAAGTTTCTGCCGGAGGGTACGCACATGCACATCTACCGTTCTTGTCTCTCCGTCAAAATCGTATCCCCAAATATCTTCCAACAGACAATCTCTTGTCATAACGATATTCGGATTCTTCATCAGACGCTTTAACAACTCATATTCCTTAAGCGTAAGATTTACCACTTCTCCGGCCGCAGTCACTTCATGCTTCTTCGTATCGATTTCCAAATCTCCGGCTTTCATGATATCCTGTGTTTCCTGTCCGCTTTTTAATGTTCTCCGAAGCACCGCTTTGATCCGGGACACCAGTTCCATCATGCCAAATGGCTTCGCTACATAATCATCTGCTCCCAGATCCAGCCCCTTCACTTTATCGTATTCCGCGCCTTTGGCTGTCACCATGATCACAGGAATCTCTCTTGTCTTTGTTGAGCTTTTTAATTTTTTAAGCAGTGACAATCCATCTTCTCCCGGAAGCATAATATCCATCAATACAAGCTCCGGTGTCTCCAGTGCCAGTGCTTCTAAGAAACTTCTCCCGTCCTCGAAGCCTCTTGCTTTAAATCCCGTTGTTTCAAGCGTATATACGACTAATTCTCGAATGTTGCTGTCATCTTCTACACAAAATATCATAAGTCTCTCCTTACATTTTTTTCGGCATGTAATTGCCTATACTTGACTCTCTTTGTGAATTCCGGTAATCGAGAACTCCACCCATTCTGCGATATTGGTTGCATGATCGCCGATTCGTTCCAGATACTTTGCAACCATAATAAGATCAATCGTCTCTCTTCCAGCATCCCCTTCATTCTGTGCGATAAACTCAATGAGGTCACGCTTATTCTCCTCAAAAAGTGTATCCACCGCATCATCTGCTTCCATTACACTTCTGGAAAGCTCCAGATCTTTCTTAACATAGGCGGTCACGCTGTCTCTGACCATCTTCGCCACTGCCTCTGACATTTTCCCAATCTTCGGAATCTCTGCTCCTTCAGATTTCTTCTCGGAAATGATGATCTCTGCAATGTCAGATGCCTGATCACCGATACGCTCCATATCCGTGATCATTTTAAGTGCCGCCGATATCTGCCTAAGATCCCTTGCCACCGGCTGCTGCTGAAGGAGAAGCTTCAGACACAGACGCTCGATATCCTTTTCCATCTGATCAATTTCTTCATCGGCGCTGATTACTTCTTTTGCCTCTTCTATACTTCCGTGTTGAAGTGCTTCGGTTGCACGATTAATGGCAATCTCACATAATTCTCCCATGTGGATCAACTGCTCATTGAGATAATCCAACTGCATATCAAATTTATTACGCATAACTTAACCAAACCTCCCTGTAATATAGTCTTCTGTCCGTTTATCTGCCGGTATCGAGAACAATTTCTCCGTATTGTTATATTCAATGACTTCTCCTAACAGGAAAAAGGCGGTATTGTCGGACACACGTACAGCCTGCTGCATATTATGTGTCACCATAACGATAGTATAATCTTTTTTCAGTTCCATCGCAAGGTCTTCAATCTTGGAAGTGGAAATGGGATCAAGTGCAGACGTCGGTTCATCCATCAGAAGCACTTCCGGCTGCACTGCAAGTGCACGTGCAATGCAAAGTCTCTGCTGCTGCCCGCCGGACATTCCAAGGGCACTCTTTTTCAGACGATCCTTACATTCTTCCCAGATAGCTGCATCCCTCAACGATTTTTCCACAATATCGTCCAGCTTTGATTTGGAATGGATTCCATGGGTTCTCGGTCCAAATGCAATATTGTCATAAATACTCATTGGAAATGGGTTCGGCTTCTGAAATACCATTCCCACTCTTTTTCTAAGCAGATTGACGTCCATATTTTTATAAATATCCTGCCCATCCAGAAGAAGTTCGCCGTCAATCTTACACCCCTCAACCAGATCATTCATCCGGTTGATGGATTTTAACAGTGTCGATTTTCCACATCCGGACGGCCCAATAAATGCAGTGATTTTATTTTCTTCTATTTCAAGATTTACGTCTTTTAATGCGTGAAAATCTCCATAGTGGAGATTCATATCTTTGATGCTGATTTTACTCATTTTTTATCCTCTCTAATTCTTTTCTATCTAGGCTTTTGTAAGTTTTTTTGCCAGGAATCCGGACAGTGCATTAATTCCCACTACAAGTACGAGCAAAATAACTGCTGTTGCATATGCCTGATCCATATAAAGCCCTTCACTTGCCAGATTATACATATGAACTGCCAGAGTTCTTCCGGAACTCATCACGTCCTTTGGAATATCAGCTACAGTTCCTGCAGTATAGATAAGTGCTGCTGTCTCTCCAACGATTCGTCCAACTGCAAGAATCACTCCTGCAAGAATCCCCGGAACGGCAGACGGAAGTACAATGCGAAACACCGTACGAAGTTTCCCCGCACCCAATCCGAAGCTTCCTTCTCTGTAAGAGTCCGGCACTGCCTTTAATGCTTCTTCTGTACTTCTCATAATCAGAGGAAGTACCATGATTGATAATGTGAATGCTCCTGCCAATATTGAAAAACCCCATCCGAAGGTGGATACAAAAAATAACATTCCGAACAATCCGTATACAATAGAAGGAATTCCCTGTAACGTCTCTGTTGTAAGACGAATCACTTCCACAAATTTATTTCCTCTTCCTGCATATTCTACAAGGAAAATAGCAGAAAAAATTCCGAAGGGAACAGCGATCAATAGTGATAAAATCGTCATGATTACGGTATTAATAAGCGCCGGCATCAAAGATGCATTTTCTGAAGTATAAGTAAGTGAAAACAAAGACGGTTTCAAATATGGCACTCCATTGATCAGCACATAGGCGATCAAAAAAATCAGCACCGCAAATGTAATAACTGCTGAGAGAACCACCAGAAGCATCATAAGAAATGAAAACGGTGTACGCTTATATGATTTTAATTTCTGTCCCAAAGTCATTTGATTATTACTCATGGCTGGTCCTCCTCTTTAATACTGCTACACAGAAATTGATTATAAGAATAAATACAAACAGCACTACGCCGGTTGCAATCAATGCTTCTCTGTGAAGCCCTGTTGCATATCCCATCTCAATAACGATATTGGCTGTCAAAGTACGGACACCGCGAAAAATTCCTGCCGGCATTCTCGCCTGATTTCCCGCTACCATAATGACTGCCATTGTCTCTCCGATCGCACGTCCTACTCCCAGTACAATCGCTGCAACTACACCTGATTTTGCTGCCGGAATCACTACACGGAAAATGGCTCTTTCGTGGGTTGCTCCAAGTGCAACCGCCCCTTCATAATACTGCTCGGGTACTGCACGAACGGAAGATTCTGTGAGACCGATAATAGTCGGAAGAATCATCATTCCAAGAAGGATCGAAGCGGTCAAAATGCTGCTTCCATTTCCGCCAAATCCTAAATCTCTTCCAAGCGTACGGATTACCGGTACAATGACTACGAGACCGAAGAATCCATACACAACCGATGGAATTCCGGCTAAAAGTTCTGTCGCCGCTTTCAATGGTTTATATATTTTCTTTGGACAATAATATGCCATAAATACTGCTGTTAAAATTCCAACCGGAACTCCGAAAATGATAGCCCCTGCTGTTACATACAAACTCCCTACGATCATAGGAAGAATTCCAAAAATCTCATTTTTCGGCTTCCACATTTCACCGCTTAAGAAATTGCCAAAACCGATCTCTTTCATGGCAGGGATTCCATTTGCAAAAAGAAAGATACAAATGAGAGCTACCGCCAGCACCGAAGCGCAGGCGGCAATGAAGAACACTCCCTGCATGAATTTTTCCGTCCATGCTTTATTTTTCATATTACTTTACTACCTCATCCCATGTGAGAGTCTTACCTGTATAGATTGCTTTTACCTGATCGCTAGAAAGCTCGTCTGTTGTATTTGCTTTGTTCACGATTACAGCGATACCGTCTGTTGCTATTACCTGACTGTCAAGTTCTGCTGTCTCTTCGTCTTTCAGTTCACGAGATGCCATTCCGATATCATAGCTTCCATCCATTGCAGAAGTCATACCTGTTGTGGAATCTGTTGTCTGAAGTTCAATCTCAGCATTTGCATTTACTGCTTTGTATGCCTCGATCATTTTTTCCATTACCGGAGATACAGAAGAAGAACCGCCAACCACTACTTTACCGGATGGATTGCTTCCAGAGAATGCTGCTGCGCTGTCATCACCAATGTAACCATTTTCAGACACAACTTCCTGTCCTTCTTTGCTCATAATGAAGTTAATGAAATCTTTTGCTACTTCGTTATCTAAGCCCTTCTTTGTTGCAATGTTAAATGGTCTTGAAACTTTGTAAGAGCCATTTTTAATATTTTCTGCTGTCGCCTCTGCACCATCAATCTTTACAGCCTTCACACTGTCATCCAGAGAACCGAGAGACACATAACCGATTGCATATTCATCACCTGCAACTGTTGTTAACATAACAGAAGTACTATTTGTGATCTGCGCTTCCTCTGTTGTCATATCAACTTTTTCATCGCCCTGCTTTTCTTCCACTCCGAAAAGTTCGATGAATGCTCCTCTTGTACCGGAGCCGTCCTCTCTTGATACGATTGTAATATCCATAGAAGAATCCCAGTCACCAGAAGCTTCCGTCTTAGCATCTTCACCTTCTGCCTTTGTATCATCTTTTCCTCCACACCCAACTGCAAGAGCTGCAATCATTGCTGTCATTGATAATACTGCAATAAACTTTTTCATTTTCATACGTTTTAATCTCCTTTAAATTAAAATTTCATTTTCTTGTGTTGTTTTTCTTCACAATGACTATCATAAAGGGCGAATGTAAAATGTAAAATCACAGGAATGTAAAATGTATGTTAAATAGGGACGTAGCTTTTTTGCAAAAAGCTACGTCCCTATTTAACATATGACCTGTCCCAAATTAACTTCAGACCTGTCCTTTTTTGAAATTATTTTAAATTCTGAATTTCTTCTGTATAGAGATCTGTAATTTTCACTGTTTTTGTTTTGTCTTTGAACTCCACTTCCAATGTTTCTTTGTCGCTTGGCTCTTTGATTCCGTGATCTGCGCTTACATAGATATATTCGTAATATGCGTTGTTAGTGATTCGTTCTTTCTTTTCGAATGGGCGGATTCGGCGTTCAACAAGACGGATATGAGTTTTCTCACTTTCTTCTTTCACCATAGCTTCCAGATAAACGCCTTCCTTTTGTGGCTCAAAGCCAATTCTAACAACGGGATCTATTTTTTCACACGTAATCTTCACATCTTCACTGTTCAGCTGAACAACCTCTCCATAATATGTCTCATACGCTCCCAAAGCAATTCCGATTACTACAATACAAAATAGTACGGTACCTGCTATCATCTGCCTCGTCACACGTTTCAACTTTTTTAACGGTTTCACGTCCTTTTTTAATTCGTCTTTTCTTCGCTTGTCAGTCCATCAATATAACTCGGAAATAAATCTCTGATAATCTCACATTTCATTCTTTTCCCCACCTTTCAATATTTTCTGCTTTGCACGATAATAAGTAACTCTTGCCCAATTCTCATTTTTTTCGAACAGTTCTGTGATTTCTTAAAATGAAAATGCACCTGTCACTTGCAGCAGCACGATTTCCTTAGAAATCTCGTCTAAAACATGCACTTTGCGAAACAACTCCATTTTCTCTTCTTTCAGAGTCAACTGTTCTTCCACGGGCTTTTCCAAAGACTCCATATCCGCAGTCAGTTCACTGGTACCTTTTCTTTTTCTGCGTTCCATCTCCCGATACCAGAGATGCTTGGCAATCTGGCACAGCCATGTAGACACTTTGCAGCTTCCATCATACCGATCCACCGAACGCACCGCCTGATAAAAAGTCTCCTGCGTCAGTTCCTCTGCCAATTCTTCTTCATAACACAGTGATAAAAGGAACTTATAAACCATAACCGCATATTCTCTGTATGCCGCGTCCATTTCAAACATGTCCTCACCTCTCTTTACCTATATATCCGCTAAAAACAGATTATGTTACAAAATTAATAAGGGAAAAATTCGTTTAATTAGGGACACCTTAAAATACAAAAAAGGACACCCCAAAAACCAATTTAGGACGTAGCCTTTTTGCAAAAGGCTACGTTCTAAATTACAACCGCTTTTCAAAATTTCCATCTACGGAACATCCTTCTGTGAAAATCATAAATGCATTCGGATCTATGCTGTGTACAATTTGTTTGATCTGTGTCACTTCGTATTTTGAAATCATTACCAACAGGATATATGCGGTCTTGTTCGTATAGGCGCCCGCCCCATCCCAATTGGTTACTCCACGTCCCATCTGATCTATGATTGCCTGCGAGATTCCAAGTTTTTTTGTAAATATCATAACACTTGTGTTGATATTCTGTATATGCACTCGATCGATCGCCATTGACAGTACAGTTGTGTAAATGAATGAGTACGCCACTATTTCAATGTTGAATAAGAAGAGACAAATCAGATACACAAATATATTCATCAGGATATTGATTTTCCCCACACTGACATTGGGATATTTCTTTGAGCAGCATACTCCGATAATATCCTGCCCGCCTCCGGAGCTTCTTCCCCGGAGCACAAGCCCCACTCCTGTTCCGGCGATCAGACCACCTATAATACATGCAGTCAAGGTATCTCCGATAATTGGTGTCTCCGGAATTGGCACAAGGACAAGAAATACACTCTGAATTGTTACTGTAAGCAGTGTTTTCACCGCAAAATCTTTTCCCATGATCCGAAGTCCCATATAGAACAACGGAATATTGAGCACCCAGTAAATAATACCAGCAAGATCAAAATTGCCCGGAACCGGAACGTGCATAAAATCCACAATCCCCGTTCTCATCAACTGGGCAATACCCATAAACCCTCCATTATAAAGTCCAAGCGGAACAATAATCAAGTTTACACCGATTGCAAACATCAGACTCCCGATGGTTGCTGTCAGCATCTGAACCATCAATTCTTTTTTCTTTCCCATGCTGCCGCTCATTCTACATCCCTCTTCTTTTTCCTAAAATTCTTAATAATTGTAGAATGGACTCAATGAAATATTATATAACACCCATTTACCGTCCTTCATAATATACGTCAATGTATTCGCAGTCTGTCCATCCCGCTCATTGTGATACGGATTTCCTGACCAATAGGTAGTATAATAACTATAATAGAAATTTCCTTTAATTGTGACCGCAGCTAATGTTGTACCGTCCTCCTGAGTCACTTCTACATTTGCCTCTCCATTGGTAAACTGATACTTATCGATCGTTTCTGAATCAGTAGAACTTCCGCTAAATTCGTAATCTCTAACACTCTCATACTCATCGATTACTTCCTCTTTGTTGGTATCGTCTACATTCTGCAAAACCTCTACTTCACTGAATCTTTTATGATTCACCATCGCATCCATGATAATCTTCCAGTCTTCCATGCCCTGTTCTGCCAACTTTTCTACTACGTTTTCATTGAAGTCTGTCTGTACGATTGCAGGATCGCCTTCTGTCCACGTTACAAGCTGCCCGCTCTTTTCTACATCTTTTCCGCTAATCTCTACGTAATGCTCTGAGCCAAATACTGCATCCAATGTATAAGTGTCCATACCGTCAATTTTTTTACCCGGTGTTACACTATCCGATACGTTAATCTTATCAACAACCACATCAGCTCCCTTCGGAACTGCAATGCTGTACTTTTGAACGAGTTTCAGTCCTTGATCTTTGTAGTAACCTTGATCCATCTGAACTTTCCATAACAAACCTTTTCTTTTCAGCTTCAAATTCATTTTCACAGAATCCGATCCGGTCGTATAACGCACTCGAATTGACTGACTGGTAAAGCCCCCAGACCGCTTCTGAACACTTGTCACATCCACATCTGTAACCTCAACATCTTCCGGTTCTTGAATTTTCTTTGCTGTTACAAACGCTTCTTTACTCATAAAGTCATCATTATCTTTCAGATAAATTGTGTCATATAACTCGGCATAATTTCTCTCTAACATCGCTTCTACATGTTTTTCAGCTACATTTTTAGCTCCAAATTGAACATTGTAGATTACGAAAAATAAAATCACACTTAAAACTGCCACACAGATTTCAATCAGCAATAATTTTTCTTTTCCATCCAATGGTTGTCTTTCTTTTTTCACCGAAGCTGAAAGAGGAGCTCCGTTCCCTTGAGGACTCTTTAGTGATGTACCACAATTTTCACAAAATAACGCATCATCTTCATTTTTACTTCCACATTCCGGACAAAACATCTCTTTCACCTCCTATTCGTATTTCTTAATCATTTCAATATTTGCACGTTCTGCATCATTTAAACGGGACTCCATGTTCGCGTCAAATTCTTCCGGCGCTACAGATCCCGAGTACCAGCTTTTACTCTCAAAATAGGTCTTTAGATCAGCGCTGTTGAAAATTCTTCCATGTCTTGCCAGAATTTCATTTCTTGCCAGTCTAAGATTCTCTTTAGAAAGACTTGACACATCTGCATCCGTCAAATATTCCTTATCACTGTTTGGAAAGATATATTCTCCGGCTGCCGCATTTACAGTTGCCCCATCTTCCGCTTTCTTGTTCTCAGACGTTGCCGGATCACTGCCCGGTGACCATGTCACATCGTCCTTGAATGCTGTTGCATAGATATCCTTCTCTCCCTCAGCATTGGCACGCAGCTTCGCCCGTGCCTTATCAACCTCATCTTGGCTCACCTGTGATTTCACTTTTCCTCCGAATCCCATTCCTTTGATCCCAAGAAATACACTTCCTCCAAGCGCCAAAATAATAACGATTGCCAATACAATAACCGGAACAGAAGAATTTGCTTTTTCTGTCTGTTTTTTCTTTGTTTTCATACCTTTCTTTTCCTTCCTGTATTATCGCTATCATGCATTACCAAAACATAGACATCGGAATCACCCATTTACCATCCATTTTTACAACTGGAATTTCTGTCTCTTCTGATTCTTCCTCGTCGTCTATCACCGCCGACATTTCCACATCCAGAATATACGCTGCTGTTACATCCTTTAATTCCGCTGCACTTAAGTCATACTCATCAGATAAAATAACTGTCATTTCATCTTTTTTCAGTTTTTCTTTGTCCACAATCTCAAGCTTTACATCGTATCCCGGGAAAAGATCACTCAAATCATCCGGAAGAACATTTACGATTCCTTCGACTCCATTCGGAAATGCTTTTGCAAAAGTCTTAATGTCACCTTCATTGATTCCCTTCTCCACATACTTAATCGGTTTTTCGTAACCTTTCGTTCCAAATATTCCAAATAGTATAAGCGACAATACGACTACAACCGCTGCAAGCGCTGCGATGATCGGCCACGCAAACGGTTTTTTTGTAGCTGAAGCACCTGAATATCCATTCTGTGTATTCGCTGTTCCCTGTTGATAGTTCCCCTGTGCATTCCCTTGCACATTCCCCGGTGTCTCTGATGGCGCTGAGCTTCTCTGTGCTCCTGGCTGCGGTACAGGTGCTCCGCATTTCACACAAAACTTGCTCCCCTCTACTAATTCAGCTCCACATTTTCCACAAAACTTTGCCATACTCTTTTTCCTCCGCACTTAGCTCTTAGTCTCTTTTTGTTCCACACTCTGTACAGAATAAAGAATCTTCCTCCAAAATGGCGCCACAATTTTTACATTTAGGGACAACCGGCTCCTGTATCGGTTGTTGCATCGGTTCCTCCTGTTTTGCTTCAGTACCTGCCTGCGGATTATTCGCTGCCACAGCCGCAATATTTGTTCCACACTCTACACAGAATGCAGAATCTGCCGCATTAATGAAACCACAGGATGGACATTTCTTTCCATTTACCGGCCCGTTGGATACCGGTGCTGCTTTTTGAAGCGGACTTCCACAACTGATACAAAACTTGGCGTCTGGATTATTGCTAAAGCCACACTGTTGACAGACATTTCCCGCTGTCAACGCCTGCATCATCTGCTGAAGCTGTTGATTTTCTTTCTGAAGCCTTAAAATCTCTCCAAACAATTCTCCATACTCGCTTTCCGCATCCTGCAGATGGTTTTTCACACACTGTACTCCTACTTGGTATGTCAGTTTTTCTAGCATACGCTCATTCGATTTTATCTGGTTATTGAGCTTTACACTCTCCGTTGCTGACTTAGCTTTCTGAGATACTCCCTGACCTGCAATCGAAATCGAATCTTTCATTTTTTCAAATAATGCCATTTTTTTATCCTCCTCTTACTCCTTAGACGTTTTTTTATACATAAAAAGTTTTATAAAATATAAAAAAATTTACATATGAATTAAAAATAGCAAATACAAATTATACTATCGCTCTAATTTTACTATATATTCCCCCACTTTTCAACTATGACGCCTTTATTCGAATATTGTTTTTTATTGTCAAAACTGATAAAATAAGGGCAATAAAATTACCATTTTTAAAGGAGTGAGAAACTATGTTTTGTAGAAATTGTGGCACCCAGATTGCGGATCATGTAAAATTCTGTCCCGCGTGCGGAAAACCCACGGGAACTCAGCCGGTTTCTAATCAATCCAGACCAACCGACCAGACCGCTCAACCTAATCAGCCTAATCAGCCCAAACAGCCGACAATGCCTAAAGGACATTTCAAGAAAAAATTGAACATTGGAAACTTCATTGTCTGGGCGGGATGTCTGGCTGCATTTATTTCCCTGTTTTTGAACTTCGCAACAGCATCCATTGATATCGGAATTGCATCTGCCAGCGAATCTGTCAGACTGATCGACGCCGATGACGGAATTTTCTTTATCATCGTCATTGTGGCGGTCGCTGTTATTAATCTATTCAAACTGAACATCGTAACGATTTTCGGCTCCTGTGTCGGTCTGTTTTTCCTTTACCTCGAACTGGCTAACATCAAAGATCAATTAGGCGCCTTCGAATCACTGGTCACTTACGGAGCAGGACGCACCCTTCTTATTCTCGGCATTATCCTAATGCTCGCCGGTTCCGTAACAGCACTTATTTTAAATCTCCGGGCAAAAAAAGCCGCCGGATTTTAATTTGGGACACCCCAAAATGCAATTTAGGACGTAGCATTTTGTAAAAATGCTACGTCCTAAATTATAATATCTTCGATAAAAATTCTTGTAATCTTGGATCTTTTGGATGCTCGAAGAATTCTTTCGGATCTCCCTGTTCTTTGATCTGTCCTTCATCCATGAAGATCACTCTTGTTGCCACTTCTTTGGCAAATCCCATTTCGTGTGTTACGACTACCATGGTCATTCCGTCCTGTGCTAATCGTTTCATCAATTCCAGAACTTCGCCTACCATTTCCGGGTCAAGCGCTGATGTCGGCTCGTCGAACAACATAACTTCCGGGTTCATTGCCAGAGAACGCACAATTGCAATACGCTGTTTCTGTCCGCCTGACAACTGGGACGGATAAGCTTTTGCTTTTGCTTCCAGTCCTACCAGTTCCAGTAATTCCATTGCGCGTTTTTCTGCCTCTTCTTTTGACTTTCCAAGAAGCTTGATCGGCGCCATTGTAATGTTATCTAAAATAGTTTTGTGTGGAAACAGATTGAAATGCTGGAAAACCATTCCCATTTTCTGCCGGTGTTTATTTATATCCACCTTTTTATCTGTAATGTCCACGCCTTCAAAATAGACATGTCCACGGTCCGGCTCTTCTAATAAATTTAAGGACCGCAGAAATGTTGATTTTCCTGATCCCGACGGGCCTACGATAACAACAACCTCGCCTTTTTTTATTTCCTCTGACACACCGTTAATGGCATGCAGTTCTCCAAAAATCTTATGTAAATCCTCTACTTTGATCAAAGTATCTCCCTGATTAGTGGTCACTGTTTCTCAGCCTCCTTTCCAGCATATTTACAAGCTTTGTAAATATCAATACCATAGCCAGATAAATAAGGGCAACGGCAATCAACGGCATAAATGCATCATAAGTACGGCTTCTGATAATATCACCTGCTTTTGTCAGATCCTGCAGTGCAATATATCCCGCAACAGATGTCTCTTTTAACAACACGATAAACTCATTACCAAGCGCCGGAAGCACGTTTTTAAATGCCTGCGGCATAATGATATAGCGCATGGTCTGCACATAATTGAATCCGAGGCTTCGTCCGGCTTCAAACTGACCTCCGTCAACGGACATAATACCGGAACGGAAGATTTCCGCCACATATGCGCCGGAGTTAAAACCAAACGCCATGATGGCAACCGGTATTTTATCAATATTTACATTTCCGAAAATAACGAAATAAATAATCAATAACTGTACAACTACCGGTGTTCCACGGATTACCGTCAGATAAATCTGACACAAAATATTTAAGATTTTAAGTTTTCCGGTCTTATCATATGTAGAACGGACTGTTGCCACCAAAAAACCAATCACAATACCGATGAGTACCGCAAAAAATGTAACAAGCAGCGTCACCTTTAATCCATCTACGATATACATCCAGCGGTCGTCTTTTATAAAATTAAGATAAAACCTGTCTTGCAGTGACTGTAACATAATCTACATCCTTCTCTTTTTTATTTTTATTCTCAAACATGGAATGTGCCAAAGCACATTCCATATTATCTCATTCCTTATTCCTTTGTATCAATTCCTCTTATTCTGCCGGAATATACTTTAACATAATCTCGTTTAATTTACCGGATTCTTCTAATTTTGCAAGCGCATCATTAATCTTTTCCATCAGCTCTTTGTTGTCTTTTGCAATTGCAATTGCATATTCTTCTTCTGTAAGAGGCTCATCAAGAATCTTAAGTCCTTCTGCTTCTTTTACAAATTCTTTTGCTGTGTGGCTGTCGATAACAACTGCATCAATCTTGCCCTGTGTCAGCGCCTGAACTGCTTCAAATCCTTTGCTATACTGCTCTACTTTAGCATCTTTTACATTTTCACTTGAATATGTATCACCTGTTGTTCCAAGCTGAACGCCGATAGACTTTCCTTCCAGATCTGCAGGTCCTGCAATTGCGCTGTCTTCTTTCACAATGATTACCTGACTTGCATCTGCATAAGTATCAGAGAAGTTAACACTTTCCAAACGATCCGGATCAACAGTCATTCCTGCTACACCGATATCTGCTTTTCCACTGGACACTGCCGGAATTACAGAGTCAAATGCCATATCTTCTACTTCCAGTTTCATTCCAAGTTCTTCTGCGATTGCTGTAGCAATCTCTACATCGATACCTACGATTTCATCGTTTTCATAATATTCATATGGTGGAAACTCAGCATTTGTAGCCATCGTCAATGTATCGTCTTCTTTTCCTCCACATGCTGCCAATGATAAGGCACATACTCCTACTAATAATAAACTCACTAATTTTTTCATAACTTCTACCTCCCATATATCTCTTACCGATTTTTATTTTCTCTTGTATAAAAATTCAAGTATGAATCATATTCTAGCACGTTTTTTGTAAAAATCAAGTGTTTTTATGCAGAAAATTATTATTTTTTGAAATTTTATGCACTCTATCGGTTTTTCTTACATTTTTATACATTTTCTATACAAGATTTACGCAAGAACCATCTGTACGAGAGATACGACAACAATCAATCCACCTAACACGACACGATAATATCCGAATACTTTAAAATCGTTCTTCTTAATATAGCTCATGAGGAACTTGATCGCGAAAATCGATACTGCAAAAGAGACTACACAACCAAGCATAAGATATCCAAATTCTCCTGCCGTAAATGCAAAGCCGAATTTAATCAGCTTTAATAAGCTTGCTCCAAACATCACCGGAATTGCCAAGAAAAATGTAAATTCTGCCGCAACTTCTCTGGACACGCCGATAATCAACGCTCCAACGATTGTTGCACCGGATCTTGAAGTCCCCGGAATCAATGCCAGCATCTGGAAAAATCCAATCCACAGAAGCATTGACATAGACAAGTCTGCGATTTTATTTACGGATGGTCTGCGTCCGGCATTGCGGTTCTCAATCACGATAAACAGAACACCGTAGACAATCAGCATCACAGCAACCGGAAATGGCTTGTAAAATATTTTATCAAGAATATCATTAAACAATATCCCTATGATCGCAGCCGGAACTGATGCGATAGCTACTTTAATCCACATCTGCCATGTGAGAAGCTTTTGCTTCTTTGTCTTTTTCGGTGAAAATGGGTTCAGCTTGTGAAAATACAGTACAACTACCGCCATGATCGCACCAAGCTGAATTACTACATTGAACATTTCCATAAATTCATCACTCATTCCCGGAGCTAATAAATCACCTACTAAAATAAGGTGACCGGTACTGCTCACCGGAAGCCACTCGGTAATTCCTTCCACGATTCCAAGAATGATTACTTTCAACGCATCTAACATATTATTCTCCCTTCTTTAACACATAAGTTTCTATAAACTGTGCAACGCCTTCCTCATCGTTGGTCTTCTCTGTCGTCTCATCCGCCGCACGTTTGATCTCTTCGATTCCATTTTTCATAGCAACGCCTGTTCCCGCCTTTTCGAGCAGTGCAAGATCATTGTTGCCATCGCCGAATGCCAACGTCTCCTTTGGCATAATTCCAAGCCGCTTCGCAAGCCAAACAAGGGCGTCTCCCTTATTCACACCGGCTGCGTTCACTTCGATATTATTTTTTAACGCTTTTGTAACCGTAACCCCTGTCAGGCTCTCAATCTCCTCCAGCGCTTTCTTTCTCTCTTCCAGGTCTGCAAATACTCCCTGCACCTTGTCTACCGCCCGGTTCTCTGTGTGAAATTTTTCCATCAGATCTTCCACCGGACATCTGGTAGAACGGACATATTCTGCCATAGGACCTTCTTCGAAGAACTGATGAATTTTCTCAAGTTCCGCTCTCTTTGCATACCCTGTTCCATCATAATAAATCTCACGAAGCGTGTCATATTTCCCTAAAATCTCTAAAATCTCTTCCGCAGTCTTTGTATCTACAAGCTGTTCCCTTAACACCGTTCCATCCTTAAGATCCAAAATTCTCGCCCCGTTTGCTGTAATCGCATAGCGGAGTCCGACAAGCTCTTTGACCATTTTCGGAAGTCCACATAAAGGACGTCCGGTAACCGGAAGGATCTCGATTCCCTGCTTAACTGCCCGCCTCAATATTTCTATCGTATACGAGCGCAGTTCTTTTTTATCTGTCAAAAGCGTACCGTCCAGATCAAAACCAATCATCCGTATATTATTCTTCATAAACCGCTAATTCCTTTCTTGTGCTGGAAAACAAGAATAAAGACTTACTGATCGCGTCTGTTCCTGCATGGTATCCGTTTCCCGCGTCTTCTTTTAATTTTTTTGCAGCTTCTTCGTTGGATGCCGGAATGAATAAGACAGTCTCTTTGGAAGGAACTGCAATGAGAAGATCGTCCTTCAGCTTATCTACACACACCTGCCAGATATGCTTGAAACAAAGTGCACTTGCCTCATGGATTCCATCCGCAATAATGCCAAAACCGCCATACCATGTATTTCCGATTACAAACTCCACATCACGCACCAGATTTTCGCACGCAGTGTGATATAACTCCTCTATCTCTACTTCCGGAGGAAGCATATTGTCTTTTAAAATCTCATAACTATCTTCACTTCTCTTTATAGCAAAGATAATTTTAAGATCTCCCACAAAGGCAATGACCGGCATGTCTTTTTCAGATATATTCTTTCCATTTAACGCCTTTGAATCACGAAGCTCGCCCTTAACCCACGGATAAATGCAATCTTTTATCTTTTCAAAGCTATAATGCTCTTCCTCGTACTTTTTCATTTGACTTTCTCCTTTCCTGACACTTCTATGTATTTTATGTAAAACATTACTTCAAACATAACACTTCTATTTTAGCAAAGATTGCCTTATAAAGCAATTTATTGTAAGATGATTATAGATTTATTATTATAGATTGAACCAGCAAATGCTGAGGAAGAAAAAAGTTAAGAAAGGTTTATTTTCTATGAGTATTTTAACAGTTGAACATCTCTCCCACGGTTTTGGGGATCGTGCTATTTTTCAGGATGTATCTTTCCGTATGTTAAAGGGCGAGCATATCGGGCTCGTAGGCGCAAACGGCGAAGGAAAGTCCACATTTTTTAACATTATCACCGGCGCTCAGCGTCCCGATGAAGGAAAAATTGAATGGGCAAAAAATATAAACATCGGATACCTTGACCAGCACACTGTTCTGGAAAAAGGCTTATCTATCCGTAATGTATTAAAGTCTGCATTTGCAGATCTCTTTGAAATGGAAATCCGCATGAATACCATCTGCGAACAGCTCTGCGATGCCGATGAAGACACTATGAATTCTCTGATGGAAGAATTAGGTGTCATTCAAGACATATTGACTTTGCGTGATTTTTATCTTATTGATTCCAAAGTGGATGAGATTGCACGCGCTTTTGGGCTTACGGACATCGGACTTGACAAGGATGTCACGGACTTAAGCGGAGGACAGAGAACTCGTATTCTGCTCGGAAAACTTCTTCTTCAGAAGCCGGACATCCTGCTTCTGGACGAGCCTACAAACTATCTGGACGAAGAACATATCAGTTGGTTGAAACGCTACCTTACAGAATATGAAAACGCATTTGTTTTAATCTCTCACGACATCCCATTTTTAAATGATGTTGTAAATATTATTTACCATGTGGAAAATCAAGAACTCACCCGTTATGTCGGAAATTATGAGGATTTTCAAAAAGTATATGAGGTGAAGAAAGCTCAGTTAGAAGCCGCTTATAAACGCCAGCAGCAGGAGATCAGCCAGCTTAAGGACTTTGTCGCCCGCAATAAGGCACGCGTATCCACAAGAAATATGGCAATGTCCCGCCAGAAAAAACTGGATAAAATGGATGTCATCGAACTTGCCGCCGAACGTCCAAAGCCGGAATTTCATTTCCGCCAAGGACGAACTCCGGGAAAATATATTTTTGAAGTAAAGGATTTTGTCATCGGATATGATGAACCACTGTCCAGCCCATTAAACTTCGCCATTGAACGCGGTTCCAAAATTGCATTTACCGGAGCAAACGGAATCGGAAAGACAACCCTGATCAAAAGTCTTCTGGGAATCGTACCGCCTTTGTCCGGCAAATGTGAAACCGGTGAAAACATTCTTCCCGGATACTTTGAGCAGGAGGGAGATTATCAGAATAAGACAACCTGTATCGAGGAGATCTGGAAGGAATTCCCGTCCTTTAACCAGTACGAAGTGCGTTCTGCTCTTGCAAAATGCGGACTTACTACAAAGCACATTGAAAGTCAAGTGCGGGTTTTAAGCGGTGGAGAACAGGCAAAAGTACGTCTCTGCAAAATCATCAACCGTGAGACCAATGTTCTATTGCTGGACGAGCCTACTAATCATTTAGACGCTGATGCAAAGGATGCTCTTAAAAAATCTTTACAGGAATATCGCGGAACACTGCTTCTCATTTGCCATGAGCCGGAATTTTATCAAGATGTGGTAAATGAAGTGTGGGATTGTTCGAAATGGACAACAAGAATTGTGTAAACATAGAAATATGTTTACATCTCTGATTTATTTTATATGGCAGGAAAGGGGGACTTGTCATGGATAAAAAGAACCAGATTACGGAAGGAGTTATCTGGAAACAATTACTTATTTTCTTCTTTCCCATTATGGTGGGAACACTATTTCAACAATTATATAATACCGTAGACGCGATTATTGTCGGTCGGTTTGTCGGAAATCATCAATGACTTCGGTACAGACACTGCCGCGGCATGGGCAGCTTACGGAAAGCTCGACGCCATCTTCTGGACAGTTTGTGGATCTTTTGGCATTGCCATTACCACCTTCACAGGACAAAACTATGGAGCAAGAAAATTCAACCGGGTAAAGAAAAGTGTACGTGTATGCCTTGGCATGGCGCTTGGCGTATGCGGAAGTCTAATTGTATTCCTCATGGTCTTCTGCCGTCCGCTGTACCATATCTTCACCACGGACTATGCAGTTGTTGACATCGGAGTTTATATGCTCCGGCTGATTACGCCAAGCTATGTAATCTTTATCTTCGTGGAGATCTTCTCCGGTGCGCTGTGGAATCGGAGATGTTTTGATTCCCTCTACGATCACCCTTGGCGGCGTACTCCTTGTGAGACTTACATGGATATTATTTGTTACACCGATGACCGGAGAATTATCCACTTTACTGTACAGCTACCCTTTGGCATGGGGTGCTACCGCACTTCTCTTAATTCCGTATTATTTCCACAGGCGGAAGCAGGCGCTTGTAGAATAGAAGTTCCCATAGAAACTCCCATAGAAATCAGCATTTTAGATGTCTGATATTCTATGGGAGATGGAGTTCTCTTCCATCATGACAAACTTTATTTCTTTCACTCTATCTTCACTACAAGTCCAACGACTTCCCCATCCCTTCTTACTTCCAACACCTGCCCTGCTTCCCCCTCGCTTCCTTCGCTTCCTTCCAGAAGCTTACGCACCTGCTCTTTTACAAGTTCCCACACGTCCGCTTCTTCCACAGGCTCATCCAGCTTGACCGTCTCACCTGAATACACGCAGAGGTGCCGATTGATACTCAGCACCTCCATTAAATATTCCATATATCCCACAGGAAAGAGGGCATAGGATGAAAGATAAAGTTCCGGCGCACCTGCTTTCATTCCGGCAATCTGCTCGACAATTTCCGGTACAAGAACCGTAAACTTACGTCTCTTTTCCATTCTAATGAACTCCTAATGCTTTCCCTACTGTCATTACTGATTTTCGATACAACACATACTGGTAAATGGCTGCTGCCACAGAAGTTGCCAATCCGATCAGCATAATCTTTACTTCATAATCTAAAAATGCTCCGTCATTTCCCCACAGAATCATAAATTGATAAACCATCGTTATGACAATGCCGATGATTGTCGGCAGTACATACACTTTAGAAATCTGTTTTCTAAGCAGCCACTTCCGATAAGCCTTATCTGCCCCTAACTTCTTAATATCTTCAAAGATCTGCGCGTTACTGCTTCCTACATCTTGACTTCTGGTGTAACCGATGATTCCCACCGATACAAAGCAAATGACCGCAACGTAGATAAACATCATAAATTTTACTGCATTTCCAAGAATGGTCTGTTGGTCAAGAAGGGGCGTGAAAATCGGTCTGTATTTCCAGTCCGTACCTTTTGCCGGAGTCTTGGGATCCACAATGGCACCGGTTAAATCTTCAGGATTAGACTCTTTGGACCATGTCCCTGCCTGAGGATTATAATAGTCCATCACGTCCATCCCTTCCGACATTCCAAGCGCAAATTTCTTATAAAGTTCTGTGGCAAATCCAATCTCTCCATCACTCTCTTTTGTATTAAACAACACCTGTGTTCCGGTCTTTTCTTCTGGAAGTCCCTGACGAAGTTTCTCGTAATCATTGTCATTTAACACAAATCTTGCATCCGCTCCGATTCCATTGTTCGGCGTCAGAATCAAGGATGTATACTCTGTATTTCCCGCGTAAGAGAGCTCTGTTTTCTCACCGGACGCATCATAAAGAGCACTCATATCATCAAAGGAAAACCATGTGGTTTCCACCGCATTTTTCGGCTGAATCAGATAATATTTCCCCTGTGGGATATCTAACTTGATTTTCGTCAGCTTCTCATAATTTGTCGCACTGATACAGTCATATTCCGAATAAGTCTCATATACATCTTCCGTAATATTGCCTTCGTCATCGGAATTTCGCTCCACTCCATTCCCAACGATGCAAGCATACTCTGTTTCTCGGTAGTTTTCTATTTCTACACCGTGCTTTTCTGCCATTTCGTAAATTTCCTCTTCTGTGGGCTCTTTCGCATCATTCAGATACCGATAAGAGAAGTCGTCCTGATATGCCGCCTCGGTAGCTGTCTGACTTCCCGTCATGGTCGGTACATAGGAAATCGAATACAGACCGCCCACAATAAGAAGGGTGATGACCAGCATATTTTTTACAATGGAACTTCCCTGAAATTTCAGCATTCCGTAGTTTAATAAATTATTATAATATTTCTGCGGATTACGCCCTCTCTGGTGGCAGGAAATGGAGTAAACCAGAAGCTGATATACGCCGACCACTGTCAGAAGATAGAACAGATTTGTCCATCCGCCGAGAATTTTCCCCATCGTTTCTGCCACAATAATTTTGAGAAAATAGCCAAGAAAGATTCCTGATACCGTCAATACTACCCCCGATATCAGATAGCGCTTTGTAACCGATTTGCGCATGGGCTCCTGCTTTCTCTGCTCATTAATTACGTCCATAATGTTTGTCCGTTTCATTGCCTGTCTGGTAAGAACCATCGCAAGGATAAGAAGAAGCACACCATAAATCACTGCTCCCACAATACTCATTACAGAGAATCCGAAGGGTACTTCATTTACCTCCCTTGTAACAAATTCCATAACTTTTCCTACAACCACTGCTACGACGCTGCCGCACAAAATTCCTTCCAGAGCGTAAATTCCGATCATGCTGGACATTTCTGCAAAAAGTGCGCCGGACAACATTCCTTTTTCTGCGCCAAGAGCCATGAAAATGCCGATCTCACGACTTTTGTATCGAAGGAAACGTCTGGTTGCGTACCACACAAACATGGTACAGCCGATGACTGCGATTCCCAAATTCAAATACGCCATTTTCCCTGTATCTCCGCCCTCCGGCATGGCACTTTTCACCAGCGGACTATAAAGCATCATCAGGTAAGAGGATACCAGCATCATAGCAAATACAATACAGAACTGAAACTGTCTGTAATCTTTTTTATTTCGTTTTCTAAGTCTGCTCCAAAGTACACGAAGTGTCATTTTTACTCACCACCATTCAAATCTCTTAATACATCCAATAATTCTTCCAAAAATGCTTTGCGGTCGCCTTTATTCACAAGTTCTGTGTAAACCGTTCCGTCTTTCATTACAATCACTCGGTCACAATAACTTGCAGAGAAGCTGTCGTGAGTCACCATAAATGTCGTGGCGTTTAATTTCTTTTGCGCCTCTAAAAATGCACCGATCACCGCCTCACTGGAACGACTGTCTAAGTTGCCGGTGGGCTCATCTGCCAAAATCAGAAACGGATCGTTCATAAGCGCTCTTGCCACTGCGGTTCTCTGCTTTTGTCCACCGGATATTTCTGCCGGAAATTTATTTGCAATCTCTGCAATGCCGAACATTTTGAGAAGACCTTTCGCCTTTTTCTCCATCACCTTGTAGGACTCCTTTTTAATCACTTTCGGAACACAGACATTTTCCAGAATGCTCAGCCCATCCAGCAGCATGAAGTCTTGAAATACAAAACCCAATTTTTCATTTCTTACTTTTGCAATCTGCTTTTCATCCAGCTTAGATAAATTTACATTTTTCAACGTAATCTCACCTTTATCATAAGGAATAAAGCAGGAAATGCAGTTAAGAAGCGTCGTTTTCCCGGAGCCGGACGGTCCCATCACCGCCACAAACTCACCCTCTCTCACTTCAAAGCACACATCTTTCAGCACTTCATATTTTGTTTTCCCTGTCTGATAACTTTTGTATAAATGCTCTACTTTTAACATTTCACTCTCTCCTTTTTCTTGCTTTCATTGATTCTTATTGTACGGAAAAACATTCACTTTTCCCATTCCTGCAAATGTCAAGTTTGGCATGAATATTGTAAAGTTTTGATTACAGTGTCAAAAGGTCTGAAGCCACTTGTGCTCGCACAAAAGTAGTGTAATCATAGTTGAAATCAAGAATTAATAGTGGTAAAATCGGATTGGAAAATTTCATTTTCAGAAAGGTTATAGACATCATGGTTGAACTTGTATTATGTGATGATGAAAAAATATACAGAAATGATTTGAAAAAGATTCTCGGCACGGAACTGGAACTGTCGGGAATTGATTATCGTGTGACAGAATTTTCCTGCGGCGAGGACCTGCTTTCGGGACTGTCCGCCGAGGGCTTACAGATTATTTTTTTAGATATTGAAATGAAGGATTTGGACGGTGTTGAGACTGCGAAGAAACTTCGTATGAAAAATAGCTCTGCTGTCATTATCTTTGTCACTTCTCATCCGGATTTTGTGTTCCAAGGGTACGAAGTGCGGGCGCTTAATTATATTTTGAAGCCTTACAAACCAGAAAAAATTAAGGAAGTGCTGCACAAAGCATTAGAAGCCCTTGACGTTTCCACTGAAAAATATTATGTCATTGAACAGCGCTCCGGCGCTATCCGTATTCCTTTAAGTTCCATCCGCTACTTTACCAGCGACAAACGTATCGTACGGGTGGTGACAGATAACGGAACTTATGATTTTTATGACAAATTAAATGATTTGGAAACGAAGCTTTCCGACGCATTTGTGCGCATTCACAATCGTTATCTCATTCATTTAAAATATTTAAGTGAGATTCAAGGAAATCAGGCAATCGTGGACGGTGAATCCCTTCCCGTCAGTCGTTCCTGCAAGTCTGCGCTATCTATTGCATTTGCAAAATTCATGCTTCAATAACGTGAGGTTTCTTAATTTCCGATATAGTGAAATTTATTTACACGAAAGAAATGTGAGGTTTTCATTTTGATGACTTGGACTGTGCCTTCTGTGGCAGAAACAATTATACTCTGGATGATCAGTATCCTTTTCGGATATCTGATTTTCTCTGTGGTGCGAAGTTTCCTAACACCGAGGTGGAAGCATCCGGTTTGCACCGCTTTTTCGGTATTACTGTTATTTAGCTCCGCAAATATTGTCGTTTATCCGGAGGAACTGACAGGCACTGTCGGCTTCTTCCTTTGTTTTATATTGATTATTTTTCTCTTATTCAAAAATGAATGGTATTTGAAATTGTCCGCAGCGGTTTTGATTTTCCCTGTGGTTGTCTCTATTAACTATATTACGCAGGATATCGGTCATCTCATCTGGGTCTGTGCTTTTGAGCGTACGCCTTCTTCCATCGTGCAGACAGTTTTACATACGACAACGTCAGCTCTTCGCCTCCCTATCTGGTATCTTCTGTACCGGTTGGTGAAGCACTGGCTCTCTTATACGGTAAAACTTTTACTTCCCCGCATGTGGATCGTGCTTGATCTGGTGGCTCTTACTTCCTTTACCGGAATTATAACTGTCATCAAGAACACGGAAACTGCGCGTTCTTATACTGCGTATCCGGCTTGTGTCGCCTGTGTTTTCACAACCCTTGGCTGCTGCTACTTATGCACTTATATGGCGAAGACGGTGCGCTCCGATATGGAACTGGAAACCTTCCGTTACCAGCAGTCTTATTATCAGGAACTGGAAAAGAACCAGCAGACGGTACGGAGACTCCGGCACGATATGAAAAATCATCTGAATATCATCGGCACTTTTTTAAGAGACAACGAGATTGAACAGGCAAAAGAATATTTTCAAGAATTAAATCAAGAATTCGCTTCCAATCTTAAAGTTTATTGTCCTAATAAAATTGTAAACGCCGTTTTAAACAACAAAGAACAACTTGCCTTGGACTCCAATATCCAATGTGATTTTCAGATCGATTTAGAAACGTCTCCGAAAATCGATGACATTGACCTTTGCTCCATCTTAGGAAACACCATAGACAACGCCATTGAAGCTCTCAGAAAAGTTTCCAAATTATCCGAGCGGACACTGTCTCTGAAAGCCAGATATACAAACGGTTTCTTCAGCTATGAAATTAAAAACTCAAAAATCAACGAGATTCAGAAAAAAGGCGGGCGATTCCTCACCGACAAAATAGAAAAAGAAGCCCACGGAATTGGGCTTCGAAGCGTGCAAACTATTGTAGAAAAATACAACGGTGATATGGATATCTCTTATACCAATGATACCTTTACGGTGACGATTATGATACAGGGTTAATTTATTTCTTACAGCAATCTCTTGCGCCACTGGAACTTCTTCATATCCACCTTTCCAGCCGCAAGTTTTACCCCTTCTTTTTTCAACAATGTTGCTTGAATATTGCAGCCACTTCCGTCCTTACAGGAAAATAATTTTCCTTCCTTCGTTACTACCCGATGCCAAGGCACATCATTTTCGGACGGAAGTGCATGAAGGGCATAGCCCACTACTCGTATGCATTTTTCTCTTTCATAGTAGTCATAGTCCTCCCGTTACTTTGCAAGCATTTTTCTGGCATTTGTGACCTCTTCTTTCGTACAGTGATACTTCTTTGCCAACTCTTCATCTGTAATATTTACACATTGCACTAATTCCTTACAGATTTTTACCGCAAGCTGAAAGCCTTCTTCTTTATAATCTTCACATAACGCATCTAATGACCCACACATATCTACAACCTCCTTATTTTTCTTTTCTAATATTTGCTCCATCTTTTTATTTAGGTTCATCATTTCCCGGATGGCAAGAAAATCATCCCAACTGAGGCACCCAAAATATTCTCTATGTTCATTTACATAACTTTGCATTTCTTTTTTATATTTACTTCCCTTATATTTTATCATTCCGAATACCACTTGTAAATCTGTTTGAAAGCCATCCAACTTCTCCAGTCTTCCGACATCCACCAGATTAATTTGATAATTTGGAATGAATTTTTTTAAATTCTTCTGTTCTTCCTCCTCTCCACCAAAGTCTATCATTTCATACAGACTCCGGCTTCCATCCCATTCTTTCTCTACGTAATAAAATACCAGGGTAACAACCGGCTTCACCTTATCATCTTTTAAAAATCGCGACAAGAATTCATCCTCTGTTAGCTTTTTGTTCTTTCCATGCCCTTCCCAAATTTCTTTCATTTGCTGAATATATGCCAGTCCGTCATAGATCATATTTCTTACTGGCATGGCATAGTGGACTTTTTCTTGATTTTCGCACGCCAGAATCACTAGATCCATTTTCCCTTTCCAACGCATAATTACATCCCGATACCTGTGCAGTTCCTCCGCTTTTCCATCCTTATCTCTTAAAATGAGATCCGATTCTCCGGAAATCTCCTGCAATTCTTCCGCTCTCACCACCTGCCTTCCATCAAACACTGTGCCATTGTAAAAGTCTGCAAAACGCTCCTTTACAGAAATCCAGTTTTTCACCGCCGCATTACTTTTCCCCATGCAATCTCCTCACTTTCTCTCTTGTTATATTAATTTTTCTCTTTCTTGGATACGTCCACAGAATTTGTGGATAGACATTTGAATCTGCCCTAGAATCTGGAATCAGAACATCCCTTGATATAATTCTAAGAACCAAGATATAAATGTGTACATATTATAGTGCTTCTTAGGCTCCTTGTAAATATGGAAAAAGTTCAAAAATGCAAAAAAGGACACCCCGAAACGCAATTTGGGACGTAGCAAAATGCAATTTTGCTACGTCCCAAATTAATCACCGAGTTAATACATACACAAAAAATACTAGATAACACAAAAGGAAGATTGCTCCTTCTCCTTTTTTAATCTCCCGTTTACTAAGCGCACAGAGATAGACGATCAGGCTTGCCACGACTAAGATCAACGTGTCATAGACTGCTGTGATATCGAGTGCGACTGGCTTGATCGTCGCAGACGCTCCGAGAATCAGAAGAATATTGAAAATATTCGATCCGACTACGTTGCCGACTGCCAGATCATTTTCTCCTTTTCCGGCAGCAACCATAGACGTTACAAGCTCCGGCAGGGACGTTCCGACTGCCACAATCGTAAGTCCGATAAATGTCTGGCTTAATCCGAATGTCTCTGCAATATTACACGCACTGTCTACTACAAGATCTCCGCCCCAGATAATTCCGGCAAGTCCGATAATAATATAAAGCGCGCTCTTTATCGGACTCATAACCTTATATTCCTCTTCATCTACCATTTCGTCTCTGGAACGAAGTGCTGTCTTCACCGTTGCATATAAGAAGACTGCAAATAAAATCAGAAACAGGATTCCTCCCAGTCTTCCCAGTGTAAATGTTCCTTTTCCTTCCAATACTTTGGAAATGGAGAAATCAGAATCCAGCAATAATAAAATAACTGCGATAAAAATCGAAAACGGAAATTCTTTCTTTAAGAGAGAGCTCTTTGCCTGTACCGGCTGAATCAAAGAGCACGCTCCAAGTACAACCAGCAGATTAAAAATATTTGATCCCAGTACATTACTTACCGCCAAGTCATTGCTTCCCTTCATTGCCGCTGTCAGACTGACAGAAAACTCCGGCATACTTGTTCCAAAAGCAACGACTGTAAGTCCGATAATAATGGTCGGTATCTTCAAAATTTTTGCAACACTGGAGCTTCCGTCTACAAACGCATCTGCTCCCTTGATCAGTAATAAAAATCCTAAAAGTAATAATATATAATCCATTTTCTCTCCCTTATCTTCCTTTGTTTTATGCTTTGATCGCCCATCTCATTTTCGTAGAACGGGCGCGCGGATTTTTTACGCACTCTTCCTGTGACGGACGGATCACGTCTTTGGAAACTTCTGCATATTCCCCCTCTTTTAAGAAACGCTTAAATGATTTTTTCACCAGACGGTCTTCTCCTGAGTGGAACGTCAAAATTGCCACACGTCCTCCCGATGCAAGCACTCTCGGAAGCTTTTCTAAAAACTCATACAGCACCTCATACTCTTGATTTACATCAATGCGAAGCGCCTGAAAGGTTCTCTGACAGGATTTTTTCACCGCTTCTTTTTGCTCCCCTTTCGGAAGAAATGATAATGCCTCCTCGATTACCCGCTGAAGATATTTTGTTGTAACGATTTTCTCTCCACGTTTCTGTCTCGTCACAACTGCGTCGGCAATTTCCTCCGCATAAGGTTCATCCGCATTTTCAATCAACATTCCTGTCAGCTCTTCCGCAGAAATATTACGGATGCGCTCCGCTGCACTGATTCCTTTCTGTGGATTCAAACGAAGATCTAAAGGACCTTCCACCTTATAAGAAAATCCTCGGTCAGGATTGTCAATCTGCATGGAAGACACTCCCAGATCTGCCAGAATAAAATCGAACTTTCCAGCCTCTTCTGCCACCTTATCGATATCTTTAAAATTCATCAGCTTTACGGTTAATACATCTTCTCCAAACCCTTGTTTTTCCAGCCGTTCTTTTGTCTTTGCAGATTCAATCGGGTCCACATCCAATCCGTAAATATGTCCTTTTCCATTCAGGCATTTCAGCATTTCTTTCGTATGTCCGCCATATCCAAGCGTAGCATCAAGCCCCTGCTGCCCCGGCTTAATATCAAGAAAATCTAAAATCTCCTTCACCATAATGGAAATGTGCATACCCGCCGGCGTACTCCCTTTTGAAATCACCTTGGAAATCGTATCTGCATATTTCTCCGGCTGATGCTCTTTATATTTTTCTTTATATGTTCGCGGATGCGTTCCTGAATAACGCACACGTCTCTTATGCTGTTTCTCTTCCATCGAGATTACACTCCTTATCTTTCTATCATATAAGTTTCCTTTCTATTCTATCATTCCACAATCTACTTGTAAAACAATTTTCCATTTCTTTCCGATTGCTTTCTTTCCTGCCGCAAGTATAGTATAATAATCCCACAATAAGTAGTTGAAACTACTCAGCAAATATAACCACCAAGGAGGTTTTTATGAAACAAAAATTAACAGCAGCCGCTCTGACCTTGCTCCTGACCGGCAGTTTATTTCTTTCCGGATGCAACAGTTCATCGAAAACCGTAGATTTGATGAAAGACGTAAAAGCTGCGGAGATTCAAACGGACACTGCGCTAACAGAGGAAGCATTTCTTTCTTCCACGGATTTTGCAGTACGATTATTGAAAGAAAGTATCACAGACAAGGAAAATCTATTGATTTCTCCGCTTTCTTTGGCACTTGCGCTTACCATGACCGCAAATGGCGCCGTGGGAGATACGCTTACCCAGATGGAAGAGGTTCTTGGTCTTCCGGTCGACGAACTTAATCCTTACCTTCACGCTTATACAAAGCAATTAGCCGATGATGAACACGCAGCGCTTCACCTCGCAAACAGCATTTGGTTAAAAGAGGATAAAAAACTGACTGTTAAACCCGATTTCTTACAGACAAACGCAGATTATTTCCAAGCGGGTATCTATAAAGCTCCTTTTGATAACTCCACCGCCAACGCCATCAATGACTGGACTTCTGAGCATACCAAAGAAATGATTCCAAAGCTTCTTGATAAAATTCCTGATGAAGCTGTCATGTACCTTATCAATGCTCTCGCTTTTGAGGCAGACTGGGAGGTTCCTTATACTGAAGATAAGGTGGATCAGGGAACATTTACGAGAGAAGACGGAACCGCCGAAGAGGTCAAATATCTCCATTCTTCCGAATACGAATACCTAAAAGACGAAAAGGCTTCCGGTTTTCTGAAATATTATGCAAATGGAGATTATGCGTTTGCTGCTCTTTTGCCAAACGAGGGAGTTTCTATGGAAGATTGTGTTGATTCTTTAAGTGGGGAACAACTTCGTAATCTTCTTACAACTTCAGAACTTACAGCAGTAGAAGCATCCATTCCGAAATTCGAAGCTGATTCTGATACAAATATGGCGGAGATTTTTCAAAATATGGGGATGAACGATGCCTTTGACTATAAACGCGCAGATTTTTCTAACCTTGGCACTTCCGAAGATGGAAATATCTGTATCGAAAGAATCCTTCACAAAACCCATATCAGCATTACAGAGCAGGAAACAAAGGCGGGCGCTGCCTCTGCGGCAGAAATGACCGCTAAAATGTCCATGATTCCACCGGAAGAAATAAAGACGATCCGTCTGGACCGTCCATTTCTCTACATGATCATTGATTGTCATACATCTACACCCGTTTTTCTCGGTGTATTGCACAAGACAGTTGCCTAAACCGTATATTTCTTTCACCGAAAAAAGGGGCTGCTATTTCACAGCCCCTTTACCGGTTTATCAGTTCTTATATTTCCCCTATCTTTCTTTTCCTACTTTCGAAGCAACCACGCACACAAGCATGGTAATCGCCATATCCGGCAATGTATTTCCCACCGGCATATCCACATGCATCAACATCCGATATACAAGGAATCCAATCAGCCATACAATCAGATTTGTCAGCTGTACATTCTGACTGCTGGCATCCCGTTTCAAAAGGAAGAAATCCGCAATCTGAATGGCAATCATCGGTGCAAACACAGAGCCGATCAAATATAAGAAATCCGTAATATTATCCATCGGATAAACCATTGCCGCCACAGTTCCAATGACCGTCACAACAATCGCCACATGTTTGCCATTCCATTTTCTTACAATGGATTCGCTGGAAATTCCCGCAGAATACGCGTCAAGGAATGTTGTTGTAACTGTGGAGAAAATGATGATCAAAAGCCCTGCTATGCCAAGTCCTGACTTCAGCATAATCTGAGCAATATCATACTCGCCGGTATAGATTGCCGCCCCCATTCCGATGACATACATCCAGCAGCTTACTACACCATAGACCACTGCACTGATGGCAGTTGCCTTCACCGGCTCCTTCGCTTCTCTGGTATAATCACTAATCAGCGGAAGCCAGGAAAGCGGCATGGCTACAGACAGTTCCACAGCCGCACCAAACGTCATACTTTCGTCCGCTGCCATTCCAACCGCACCGCTGTCAAGGAAAATCACCTTGCTCAAAATCAAAGTCAGCACAAACAACGCCGACATAGCAATGACATTCACTTTGCCAAGATTGGTAATTCCAATCACAATCCACAAAACGATCAGCACACCAATGACCAGACACCACACCCAGCGTCCCACGGATAACACTCCCTCCGCCGCAAGCGCTCCGTCATAGATCATAATCGCTGTCCACCCGACAAGCTGAAGCACATTTAAGAACGCAAAAAGCAGACTTCCTTTCTGCCCAAAACTCATCTTAACGGTTTCCATCGCGCTTTTTCTTACTTTTCCACCGATCACTCCTGCAAAAAACAACATCAAGCAGCCGATCAGATGACCAAGAATAATTGCCACAAGCCCTTTCCCAAAACCAAGAGGTGCAAGATAGGTTCCGGTTAAAATTTCCGCAATGGATACGCCTGCGCCAAACCAGATCAATCCATTTTCCCATAAGGAGGTTCTCTTCTCTGTCATTCTCTCTATACCTCCTTATCTCTTTGCAACACATTCTCACATGTTTGCTGACTATTACCACATTTCTCAATAAAATCACTCTTCAGATCAAAACCATGATTCATAGGACCGCTTCCGGCGCCAAGATTGAGCATCGCGCCAAGGGCTCCGGAAATGTAATCTTTCGCCCGCTCCACAGAAGTCTCCAACGCGTAACCTTTCGCCAGATTCGAAGCAATTGCGCTTGATAAGGTACATCCTGTACCGTGGGTATTTGGATTATCAATGCGTTTTCCGTAAAACCAGCGAAATTCACCTTCGCTATACAGCAGATCGTTGGCATCGTTGAGCTGATGTCCACCTTTACAAAGAACTGCGCAATGATAATTCTCACTGATTTTTTTCGCCGCCTCTATCATAGCTTCTTCCTCTTCAATTTTCATTCCAGACAGAATTTCCGCCTCCGGAATATTCGGTGTTAACACCGTCGCTATTGGGAGCAGATATATTTTCAATGCTTCAATTGCATCCTCCTGAATCAACTTTGCTCCGCTGGTCGCTACCATCACCGGATCTACTACAATATTTTCCGCCTGATACTCTTTTAACTTCTCTGCAATTTTCTCAATCAAAGCCGCGGATGATACCATTCCGATCTTCACTGCATCCGGCCGAATATCCGTAAAAACATTGTCCATCTGTTCGCCTAAAAAATCTGGAGTCACCTCCATAATCCCTGTTACGCCAGTCGTATTCTGGGCAGTCAGCGCTGTAATTGCGCTCATGGCATACACACCATTTGTGATCATTGTTTTAATATCTGCCTGAATTCCGGCGCCTCCGCTGGAATCACTTCCAGCGATTGTTAATGCTGTTCTCATGTTCTTTTCTCCTCTTTTCCTTTGAACTTCTCTAAAAAATATGCATTAATTTTATACTGTCTTTTAAGACAGGCGACAGAAAGTGGTGCCCCCGATCTGCCGCCTTATTTCTCATATCCTTACCTATTTACCTGTTTACCGATTCCTTCTCAGCGTTATTTTCAATCCCTGCCACAGCTTTGAACTTTGCTCCCAGCTCTCGATATAAATATCTGCTGTTCCCTGAATCTCTTTTTGGTCTTTCTCGCTATATCGATCATAGATTCCAACAGTTCGAAATCCGGCTTTTTTCGCCGTCTTAATTGCGTGAAGTGCATCCTCAAATACGTAAGTTTCCTCTGGATCTGTTCCCAGTTCTTCGCATGCCTTCTCAAAAATCAGAGGGCTTTCCTTTCCTTCTCCTACTTCTTTACAAGTATAAATCACTTGAAAATACTTAAGGATCTCAAGCCTTTGAAACGCCGCTTCAATATGTCCTTTCTCACTGGATGAAGCCACCGCCATAGGAATGTTTGCTCTTTTCAGTATCTCTAAAATTTCCACTACTTTACTTTTCAGAGGTGCTTCCTCATAATAGTAATCTTTCACGGTATCCAGAACGCCTTGTTCAATAGCGTTTGTCGTCTCCTTCAGAGCAAACTTTTCTTTTAGATAATCAGCCGCTTCTGCAATCGTCATAGTAAATAGTGTATCTCCAAGATCGGACGGAGCCTCAATGCCCTTGCCCTTCAAATAGCGGATTCCTGCCTCGTCCCAAATCCCCATAGAATCTAAGATGGTTCCATCTACATCAAAAATTGCTCCTTTTATCATGCAGTCACCATCTTTTGCGTCTCTTCTTTCAACCTTTTTGTTGCTTCCTGTATATCCGGCTGAGCAAAGATTGCACTGATGACTGCCACCCCACAGATTCCGCTTCCTGCAAGCTCTATGACGTTGTGAATCCCGATTCCGCCAATGGCTATCACCGGAATATCAACTGCTTCACAAATTGCCTTTAACGTTTCGTGGCTCACATCATCGGCATCTGCCTTGGAACCGGTTGTAAACACTGCCCCTACGCCCAGATAGTCTGCTCCATGCTTCTGCGCAAGCAGCGCTTGCTCTACCGTTTGCGCTGACACTCCAATAATTTTATCCGGTCCAAGCTTCGCCCGCACGTCCAGCGCTTCCATATCACTTTGTCCCACATGAACACCGTCCGCATCCATCGCCAGCGCAATTTCCACATTGTCGTTGATCACAAAAGGCACATGATAACGGGCACACAATTCTTTAATTTCTTTTGCTTCTTCTAAAAAGGCATCCTCATTTAATTCCTTTTCCCGCAGCTGAATAAAGGTTGCTCCGCCTTTGATGGCTTCTTCCACCTGACTGTAAAGCGTTCTTCCGTTCAGCCAGCTTCTGTCTGTCACTGCATAGAGAAGCAGATCTTTTTCTTCCCATCTCTTAGCGCACTTCATAGTTTGCTCCTTGATCCAAAGTCTCTTGATCCATGTGATAAATCGCGTCAATGATACGGTTTCTGTAGGTTGAATTTCCATCCTCCGGCTTCATATGGCTAAAGCCAATCTCTCCTGCAAGTCCCATAGCACAGACTGCTGCTGCCGCTGCCGGAAGCTTATCCTCTTTATTTGCCACAAGAAATGCTGTCATAAGTGCAGATAACTGACATCCCGTTCCTGTAATCTTTCCCATCTCAGAACGCCCGTTTCTTACCACATAACACGCCTCTCCATCACTGATCAAGTCGATAGCTCCGGTCACTGCCACGATACATCCTACTTCTTTTGCAAATGCTTTTACAAATGCAACTGCCTCATCAAGATTCTCTTCTGTTACTGCATCCGTCACATCTGCATCCACGCCTTTGGTCGTACCGCTTCCAAGAGCCAGTGTTTTAATCTCGGAAATATTTCCGCGGATGACATCGAAAGAAAGTTCTTTCATCAGGTTAATTGCTGTATTCGTACGAAGGGCGCTTGCTCCTGCTCCTACCGGATCAAGAAGTAGTACATGTCCAAGCTCCTGCGCTTTCCTTCCGGCTAAAAGCATCGCCTTAATACTATTTTGATTTAAGGTTCCGATATTGATATTTAAGCCGCCACAGATGGAGGTAATATCTTCCACATCCTCCGGTTCGTCTGACATGATCGGACTTCCACCGCACGCCAGAAGGATATTTGCTACATCATTTACCGTTACATAGTTTGTAATATTATGTACCAACGGTGTATTCTTTCTTACATTTTCAACATAAGCTCCTAACATCTTTGATTCCTTCTTTCTCTCTTTTGATCTGTTTACGCAATCCACTTTGTTCTTCTTAATTTCCTCTAGGATAATGCAGTCTTTCTCACTTGATCCAATGCCTTTGAAACTGCCGGAATAGAGATAATAATCAATGTGATTAATGCTTCAGCAAGTAAGAAGCTGTAGTTATAAGCGATCGGGTAAATGCTCTTCAATGCGGTTGGAAAATTATCCGGCATATAATCCATCCAGTACAAGTAGCCGCCAAGTGCGTGAAAAGCGCCTCTTGCCAAAACTGCCACAATATATCCCTTAATTAGACCGTGGGACTTCTTCGCAAATAATCCAGCCAATCCAAGCGCCGCAAATGCAAGAACATAGTCACAGCAGACCTGGAAAAAGGAAAGTACAAAAGGCTCCTGAATAAACTGCAAAATTCCATAGGCAAGACCTACTAATACACCTGTCTTCACTCCGTACCAGTTTGCAACCAATACGATAAACAACATACTACAAAGAGTTACGCTTCCACCCCACGGCAGGGAAAACACCTTCACATAAGATGTTACAAATGCAAGCGCCATAGCCATTGCACAGAACACCAACTGCTTTGTAGACATTTTCTTTTTCTCAGAAGTCTTACCGGCGAAAACAAGCGCCAATACAAACAAAAGCACCCCCGCTATAATACTGACAGCATATCCTGCTGTCGTAAGCCCTCCTTCTGCATTCACTAAAAAATTGAACATAAAAAAACCTCCTTCGTCTTCGATTGAAGACAAAGGAGATTCAAAAATCCCTTATAAACGCATCCCTACGTTGGCATTATCCAAATCAGGTTATAGGTCTGGGCGGTGTCAGCCCACTCTCAGCCCGCTTCCATGCAAGCTCCCTTGTCATCAATCCTATAAAATTGTTCCACGATTATAATAGCATATCTTCTGCCCTTGTCAAGCAAACTTTAAAATAAGCTTTTTCATTTTCTTATTTTAATATAATTGACGATATACCTCTTCCATCTGCTCTACCGTCGGCTTCATATAACTCTGGTTCAGAAGTCTTTGCTGACTTTCATTAACACTTTCTGCAAAGAGTCGGATCTCTTCCTTCTTCATGCCATATTCCCGAAGCTTTTTCCGCCCAATCATCCGGTCTAACAGTTTCTCAAGCTCAATATATACCATGTCCTCTTCACATTTCAAAAGATTTCCCAAGAATTGATTCAATTCTCGAATTTCTCCTTCCGGCCTCATCTTCTGATATGCTGCAAACACCGCTGTAAGGAACTGATAGTTTGCCTCTCCGTGTGCCACATGATACTTTCCACTCAGTGGATAAGACATGGCGTGAACCATTCCCGTACCTGCATTTCCAAATGCGATCCCTGCCAAATTGCTGGCGATCAAGAATTCTTCCAGAAGCTCCAACCGATAATCCGATCCCTTTTCTGCAATGTTCTGAAATCCTTCTATAATCATTTCCATCGCTTTCATGCTGAACATTTTCGTGTACAGATTTGCCTTCGGAGACACATAGGACTCGATGGCGTGGATAAACGCATCAATAGCGCTTGTAGCAAAGAATTCATACGGAAGCTCTGTCAATAATTCCGGAATCAGCACTGCGTCATCTGCGTAAATCTCATACACAGCCAGACCAAGCTTACTGTGAATACTTGTCAATTCGGTAATTGAAACATTTGACACTTCCGAACCGGCACCACAAGTGGTCGGTACCGCAATAAGCGAACGTATCTTACGAAGCGGTACTTCCCTTCGAAAATACTGCTCGGCGCTTGCATTTCCATCCAGCACAAGAATCTTCGCCATATCAATAACCGCTCCACCTCCGATGGCAATGATTCTGTCACACTCTGCCTTTCGAAAATCTGCAAGAAGCGCATCAATCATTATGTCTGTCGGTTCACCTGCGCCATATTTGCTCTTATATTCTACATGGGCTTTTAAATGGAGCGGCGCAAAATATGTTTCGTAAATATGTCTGCTCGCCAGAATGAAATCGCCCTCTCCAATCTGATACGCTTCTGCAAACTCTTTGGCGTGGTCAAATTTCTGAATCAGCGGTTTCTGCATAAATAACTTCATGATCATTTCCCCCAATCGATGACTACTATTGCGACATTATTTTCATATATTGTAAAATTTATTAGCTAATAAATCAATTGAAAATAATACTAGAAAACTGTTTTTACATAAATAAAATAAAACAACTATTTCAGCAAATAAGCCTAACTCAAAAGAACCCCTAGTTTTTTTAACAACCAAGGAATTGTTACCATCAATATCAGCATATATAGTTCATATAGAAGAATTAGTAATCCATTATAAAAATCGAAAAACTCTATACAAAAATCTACTCCTATACAAATAATGATTGATAAATAAACTATGATTTCCGCTTTCTTCTTTTTCATTCCTTTTCCACCTGCACCTCTTGTTGCTTATTAAATATCCCTTATCCGTTTGCAGTTATAATTATTTTAAATGCGACTGAATATGTAACCTGTTAGAAACCCTAGCAAAACAAAAAGCACTTGATCTTAAGTGCTTTTTCGAAATATAAAACTCTTTATTTTTTTAATAAAAAAATCGGAGTGACGTGATTCGAACACGCGACCTCTACGTCCCGAACGTAGCGCTCTACCAAGCTGAGCCACACTCCGATAAAATTAGCCGGACGCTCAAATGTACAAGCATCCGGCGCCCCTGCCAAGGAACTACGGAAAAGGGATTTGAACCCCTACTAACAGAGTCAGAGTCTGCTGTGCTACCATTACACCATTCCGCAATGTTTTCTAGCGAACAAATGTTATTATAACACCTTTTCGCTAAAAATCAAGCCCTTTTTCGTATTTTTTTTATTTTCTTTGTTTTTTCTTTTTTCTTTACTGCAATCGTGCTTACTTTAAAGCTTCATTCCCGCTAATTTTTTCGCTGTTTTACAAAGCTTCTCTTCAGCATTAACAGAGAAAATACAAGGCATACTGCCTCTGCCATCAGCGGAGACCACCAGATTCCTTCCCCTCCAAGCACCATGATCAACAACATCATACATCCGACCAGAGCGATCAGACTTCGCGTTAATGAAATAAATGTAGCAAATCCTGCCTTTTCAATCGATGCGAAATATCCGCCGATAACCACATTATAGCCTGCCAGCAGGAAAGACAAAATAAAGATACGAAATACTTTTATAGAATATACGCTAAGTGCCGGATTCTCCCCGTCGAGGAAAATACTGACGATTCCTGACGCTCCCGCATAACATCCGGCTGTCACTACAACCGAAAATACTGCTGCCGACAAGATGCCATACTTTAAAAGTTTTCTGTACTTCTTCGGCTCACCTTTACCGAAATAATAACTGATCAATGGCTGTGACCCCTGCGCAATACCAGTCATGGACATTACCACGATTGTATTGACATAAGAAATAATCGTATAACTTACCAGTGCATCCTCAGAAATGAACCTCAAAATTGCCTGATTGAAGAAGAATATAATAATTCCTCCCGAAAATTCTGTCACACCGGAGGACATTCCATTTCGAATCTGCCTAAGCAACGTTGATAGATCAAATCGAAACTTTGCAAACTTAATCGTCCCTTTTGCCCCTAGGAAATGCCAGAGATACAGAATAATAACTGCCGCTTGCGAGAGTCCTGTAGCAAACGCTGCTCCTTTTACTCCCCAATCCCATACCATAACCATCAAATAGTCTAAAATACAGTTTAAAATCGCACCTGTTGTCACATAAATTGTTGCCAATCTTGGATAGCCATCTGTCTTGATCAACGTCTCAAAAGAATATGACAACATGTAAGCCAGCGAAAACGGTGCAATTGTCCCAATGTAATCCTTGGCATAAGGAAGAATGCCGTCCGTAGCTCCTAAAAATCTTGCAAATGGTTCCAAAAAGACAAGAACAACAACTGTCACCAGCACGGAAATCACACACAAAAGTACAATATTCTGCGTAAATACCTGATTTGCCTTCTTATGTTCGCCCTGTCCCAAAAGAATTGCTACAATCGTAGAATTTCCCACTGCAAACAATAATGAAATCGAGAACATCCCCACACTGAACGGCATAGAGATATTCACCGCAGTAAGCGCCACCTCAGATACTCCCCTCGCCACAAAGATACCATCCACCATGGTATATAATGAAAATACCAGTTGTGCAACAATGGATGGAATAATAAATTTAAAAAAATCACCTTTTAAAGACTTTCCTTCTAGTTTCACAATAAAACCTCACTTTTCATATTATATTTCTCACACATTTACTATAAACCTTGGTATAATACTAAGGTCAAGATGTTTTTACAAATAATATACTCAAACTTCGCACATAAATTTTAGTTATGCACCTTGAAAATTCAATACCTGGC